>Ga0209415_10001732_pt1 | contig 41399 bp, 36 predicted proteins | sample PeaSoiSIISIP2007_FD_187696 | JGI IMG/M metagenome (GOLD analysis project Ga0209415, IMG submission 187696) | Peat soil microbial communities from Weissenstadt, Germany - SII-SIP-2007 (SPAdes) (version 2) | ecosystem: Environmental > Terrestrial > Soil > Wetlands > Peat | place: Germany...
ACGGCCTGCACCGCCTCGTCCTGCCCCACGATCTTCCGCCGCAGCCCTCCCTCGAAATCCCGCGACTCCACGCTGCGCCGCGCTGGATCGAGCTCTCTCACACGAAATGCCTCCATCGGACTACCCCCTTTCACAACAATCGGCACCGAGCGCCACATTCGTTGACAAGACGGTGACGCAGGTTGCGAAGCAGACACGTAGCCAAAGTCCGCCGGTTAGATGTTGAGTCAAGCCCTGTGTATTCATCGAGCTGCGGCGTGAGCCGAAAGGGTACAAACACCGGGAGAAGCGGGAAACGTTTCACGAGCAACGCGGCGGACCGTAATGAAACTGTTAACGCCGCGTTAAAACCGCGCATGCGAGCGAGCACACGCTTGCGTCCGAGGCGGCATTTCCCGTATGTTGTGGGCGACCGCCCGAAAGAGAATCGATGAAAAGAATTCAGTTAATCGAAGACGACAAAGACATCGTCGAGTTGGTGAGATACAACCTGGAGAAGGACGGATTTCACGTGGCCGCGAGCGGAGACGGCGCCACGGGGCTCGCGCAGATCCGGAAAGCGCCTCCCGACCTGTTGATCCTCGACCTGATGCTGCCGAAACTTTCAGGTCTCGAAATCTGCAAGGAGGTCCGCAAGGACGCCAGCCTGAATCGCCTGCCGGTCCTGATCCTGACGGCGAAGGGCGAAGAGGCGGATCGGGTGGTGGGACTGGAACTCGGCGCGGACGACTACGTCACGAAACCGTTCAGTCCTCGCGAGCTCGTGGCCCGCGTCAAAGCGCTTCTGCGGCGCACGGAGCCGGCGAGTCTTTCGGAGAAACCGATCGAGATCGGAGCGCTGCGAATCGATCCGGCCGCCTATCGAGTGACGCGCGCGGGGAAACCCGTGCCGATGAGCACGCTCGAGTTCCGCCTTCTCTATTTTCTTGCGGCGCGCCCCAACCGCGTGTTCACGCGCGATCAATTGCTCGATGGCGTGTGGGGAACCGAACGTTTCGTCACGCCGCGCAGCGTGGACGTGTACGTGCGCCGGCTGCGCGAAAAGATCGAAGCCGATCCGCAGCATCCGGCTTACATGAAGACGATTCGCGGAGCCGGTTACCTCTTCGAAACCCGTGCGAGCTAGGCTTTTCTGGAAGGTCGGGCTTACCTACCTTGCCCTGCTGCTCGGCGTTCTCCTCGCCGTGGATTTCTATTCCTCGCGCATTTTCCGCCGCGATTACATCCGCTCCGCCGGCGATGCGCTCGCTTCTCTCACGAATCTGGCGCAAGCGCGGCCGCCGCGTCTGGACGATGCGGCCGAGCTTCGATCCTGGACGGAATGGATGGGACGCAGCGGCGCGCGAGTGACCATCATCGACAAGACCGGCCGGGTTCTGGCGGATTCGGAGCGGGATACGGGTCCCGCGGAAGACTATTCGAACCGGCCGGAAATTCAACAGGCGTTCGCGGCGGGTGAAGGGCAGTCTGTCCGCCAGAGCGCGACGCTTGGCCGTGACCTACTGTATCGCGCCGTGCGGTACGATCCGCCCGCGGGCTCACCCGTCGTGATCCGCATGTCGCTGCCGCTGGCCCAGATCGACTCCTCACTCGCGGAACTTCGGCGAAGACTCCTGGTCGCTTCTCTTGTCATCCTGCTGCTGGGCGGGCTGTTCTCGCTGATCTACTTCCGGCTGTTTGCCGCCCGGATCGATCGGCTTAAGGACTTTTCCCGCCGCGTCGCGGAAGGCGATTTTCGGCCGCTTCCGGCCGAGCGTCCGCGCGACGAACTCGCCGAACTGGCCATCGCACTGAACGAAACGGCGGCGTGGATGGACCGGACCATCCACTCGCTAAGCGGGGAACGCAACCGATCGAGCGCAATCCTGCGCAGCATGGTGGAGGGCGTCGCTGTGATCGACGCGCAGGAGAAGCTCGTCTTCTGCAACCGCGCTTTCTCGGAGATTCTGAATCTGGAGGCCGCGGCCGTGGAAGGGCGTCCGATCATCGAAGTCCTTCGCAATTCCGACCTGGTTGGATTGATTCGGCGTGCGTTGCGCGGCGAGGAAGGATTGCAGAGCAACATCACGATGGGGATCGTGCAGCAAAGAAGTTTCTCGATGACGGCCGCTCCGGTGCAGGCGCTGGAATCGGGCTCGCCGCCCGGTTCGCCGCCAGTCGCCGCCGGCGCGCCACGTGCGACGGGCGAGAAGCCTTCCGGGGCCGTCGTGGTGCTGCACGATGTCAGCGAACTGCGCCGGCTGGAACGCGTGCGGCAGGATTTCGTCGCCAACGTCTCGCACGAGTTCAAGACGCCGCTGACGGCGATTCAGGGCTTCGCCGAGACTTTGCTCGCCGGGGCTCTTGAAGACCCCGGCAGCAACCGCCGGTTCCTCGAAATCATTCGCGATCATGCGATACGGCTTGCCCGGCTGACCGACGACCTGCTGAAACTGGCGCGGATCGAGGCCGGGAAACTCGAAGTGGAATTTGTTCCGGTGCGGCTGGCGGAGATGATCGAGCGCTGCGCCGAAACGACGCTGCTGAAATCCGCGCGCAAGCAGATCACGCTCGAGATCGATGTGGCGCCGGGGTTGCCGGCGGTGCGCGGCGATGCGGGGCTGCTGCGCGAAGTCGTGCAGAACCTGCTCGACAATGCGATTCAATACACGCCGCCGGGCGGGCGCATCCAGGTGAGCGCCGTGGCCGGGCCGCGGGAAGCGGTCGTCAGCGTTGCCGACACGGGCATCGGGATTCCCCTCGCTGAACAGGAACGCATTTTCGAACGCTTCTATCGCGTGGACGCAGCGCGCTCGCGCGAGGAGGGCGGCACGGGCCTCGGTCTGTCGATCGCGAAACACATCGTCGAGGCGCACGGCGGCCGCCTGTGGGTTGAAAGTGAAGTGGGCCGCGGATCGAAGTTTTCCTTCTCGATTGCCCTCGCCAGCTAGCTCCGTATCCTGTCTTGAAAGATTCACGCTTTCTTTACCTGCTTGCAATCCCCAAGAGCGATCGTGCATGTGACGAACTAGATTCATGTGGCGCGCAGCCACCCGGGAGAATGCCATCATGGCAGCAACGAAAACGAACGCCGAGGGAGTCTTCCAGACCGTGCTGATGAATTATCTGATTTCGCAGGCACGGACAGTGGAGGGTTCGGTCAACCGGGCGCTGGGAGCGTTGCTCGGCAGGGATGAAAGGCTGGCCAGCGAGGTGTTTCTCACCGAGCCCCGCATCAACGAGATGGAAATCATCATCGACGAACATGCCATTCGCGTTCTGCACCAGGGGAACCTGATCGATCAGGACGTCCGCTTGATTGTCGCCACGCTCAAGATCAACAACGATCTCGAGCGCATGGGCGACCTCGCGGTGAACGTGGCCGAGCGCGCCCTCTCGCTGGCGGCGATGGGAGAGGTGCAGGTTCCGGCGGAACTCGAGCCAATGACGGCTGCGGTCCGGGCAATGGTTTCGAAGTGCCTTGGTGCGCTGATTTACGCGAACGTGGACCTAGCCACGCAGGTGCTCGAAAGCGACGACGCTGTCGATCAGTATCGCGACCGCGTGTTTGAGGCTCTCCTGAGTGGCATTGCGGAAGACCCTGCGCACGCCGCTCCAAACCTCCAGTTCGTCCTGGCTTCGCGGCATCTCGAGCGGATCGCCGACCACGCCACGAACATCGCAGAGGACATTCTCTTCTGGGTTCGCGGGCTGGAGGTACGACACGGCCGTGCGAAGCAAATGGAAACCCGGACCGAGAACGCTGCGGTCACCGGCGGGTAGTCATCGATTTTTAACACTTCCCTCATCGGCGGTTCAACGAGCAAGGCCATGCTGCCGCGCCATGGCACCCAGGCAGTAAGCCTTTGATCCAGCTTGTTACGCATTCAATGGCGTGTAGTTGCGGCTGGTCACGGGCCGGCGTGTTTGGCTGGGGCGTCATTCGAGGAAGGATTTGACGAGTTCTGGCGTTTCAGCATCCTGCGCCGGAAGCAGGGCACGCTCGACTGGCCCACCGTAGAGGCGCGATCTCCCACCCCCCGAGGTCGCGCCTCTTATCTTCAGAAAAGCGCGAGGGGCGATTTCACGCCGAATTCTCGGCGATGTAACACGGTTGTAACAGCTCAGAAACGATACTTACGAAGGAGACCCTCCAGATCATGCGAAAAAGCTTAGTTGTAGCGTTGCTTGTTCTCGGCCTGGCAGCCACCGCAGGCGCACAGTCGGGCACGGTGCTCTTGAACGCCGCCGGCGCCACGTTTCCCTATCCCATTTATTCGAAGTGGTTTGACGTGTACCATACGGCGCATTCCGACGTTCAAATCAATTACCAGTCGATCGGTTCAGGTGGCGGGATTCGCCAGCTTCTTGCCGGAACGGTCGATTTTGGCGCGTCCGATGGCCCGATGACGGACGATCAGCTTGCACAGGCGAAGGTGAAAATCCTGCATTTTCCGACAGTTCTAGGCGCCGTCGTGCTGACGTACAACGTGGCGGGCATCTCAGGCGACTTGAACTTTACGCAGAAGGCTATCGCCGGCATCTACCTGGGAACGATCACGAAGTGGAATGACCCCGAGATCGCCAAGGCGAATCCCGGTGTTAGCCTCCCCAGCACCGACATTGTTGTGGTCCACCGCTCGGATGGCAGCGGCACTTCGTACATCTTCACGGACTTCCTTTCGAAGGCGAGCGCCGATTGGAAGAGCAAAATCGGAAACGGCACGTCGGTGAATTGGCCTGTGGGCCTCGGCGGCAAGGGCAATGAGGGAGTGACAGGGCTCGTCAAGCAGACTCCGGGATCGATCGGATATGTGGAGCTGATTTACGCCCTTTCGAACAACATTCCTTACGGCAAGGTCCAAAACGCCTCGGGCAAGTTCCTAAAGGCCGATCTCGCTGGCGTAACGGCCGCTGCCGCGGCTGCCGCAAAGGACATGCCGGACGACTTCCGGGTTTCGATCACAAACGCCCCGGGCGCAGCGGCTTATCCGATTTCCAGCTTCACTTGGCTGCTGATCCCCGCGCAGATTTCGGACGCCACCAAGCGCGACGCGATCAAGGGGTTCTTGAAGTGGATGCTCGATGACGGACAGGGTTACAATGAAAGCCTGTCCTATGCAAAACTGCCCAAGCCGGTGATCGACAAGGAAAAGAAGGCTATCGCGCTCGTCCAATAGTCGAATAGATGTCCACAACGGCCACCACCATGGATCGCGCGGCTCCCCGGCACGTCGGGGGGCCGCGTTCTTTTGTTGAGCGCTTGCGCGACGGCGATGAGATCGCGCACGTCATCACGCTGATCTTCGCGTCGGTGATTCTCCTCATCACGTCGATGCTGGTGTATGAGCTGTGGGTGAATTCGCACCTATCGCGTGCGCAGTTTGGCTGGCACTTCTTTTGGACGCAGACGTGGGATCCGATCTTCGACCACTTTGGGGCGGCGCCATTCATTTACGGCACGCTGGTCACGTCGATTGTTTCTCTGATTATCGCGGTTCCGCTGGGACTTGCAGCGGCCGTGTTCCTCGCGGAGCTCGCTCCGCGGAACCTGAGCGACTCGATTGCCTTTCTGATCGATCTGCTGGCGGCCGTGCCGAGCGTCATCTACGGCCTGCTGGGAATCTTCATCGTCGTGCCCGTGATGCGCACAACGATAGGGCCAATTCTCATCAATACGATCGGGAATGTTCCCATTGTCGGGAAATTTTTCAAGGGACCAAACTATGGAGTCGGATTCCTGACGGCAAGCATCGTTCTTGCCATCATGATCGTTCCATTCATCATCTCTGTGTCCCGTGAGGTGTTGCTGACCGTTCCGCGCGAACAGCGCGAGGCGGCGCTCGCCATGGGAGCGACGCGCTGGGAATCCACGTGGAAGGTAGTGATCCCCTGGGCGCGCACCGGCATCATGGGCTCGATATTCCTGGCGCTTGCGCGCGCGCTGGGCGAGACGATGGCCGTGACAATGGTGATCGGCAACGATCCCAAGATTCGGGAGTCGCTTTTCGCGCCGGGCTACACGATCGCAGCCGTAATCGCCAATGAGTTCACCGAAGCGACCGGCGACCTGTATCTCAGCGCGCTGATCGAGCTCGGCCTCGTGCTCTTCCTGATGACGTTCATCCTCAATGGACTGGCCCGCATACTCATCGTTGCCACCGAGCGGGGAGGGGGCCACCCGTAATGAGCCGCATCCACTTGATCTGGCGAAAGTCTCTCAACGCCGTGATGCTGACGCTCACGGGCGTGTGCGCGTTTGCGATCGTATCGATTCTGTTTTTGATTCTCGGCTATCTGATCTACAACGGCGGGAAATCGCTCAATTGGGACTTCTTCACGAAGCTGCCGAAACCTGTCGGCGAAACGGGCGGCGGTATGGCTAACGCCATCCTTGGCAGTCTGAAGCTGCTGTTGCTGGCGGCGCTGATGGGCTTGCCGGTGGGTTTGATGGCCGGTGTATATCTGGCGGAATTCGGCGGGAAGACTTTCTCGTTCGTGATTCGCTATACCACGGACCTGCTGAACGGCGTGCCTTCGATCGTGATCGGCATTTTCGCGTATTCGCTGGCGGTTTTGCCGGTGAAGCATTTCTCCACCGTCGCCGGCGGATTCGCGCTGGGCATCATGGTGATTCCGATCACCGTGCGGGCCACCGAAGAGTTCCTGCACGCGGTCCCGGGAAACCTGCGCGAAGGAGCGATGGCGCTCGGCGCGAGCAAGTGGCGCACGATTGCAACGGTAGTGCTGCCTGCGGCGAGCGGCGGCATTCTCACCGGGATGCTTCTGTCTCTCGCGCGGGTCGCGGGCGAGACGGCGCCGCTGCTCTTCACCGCGTTCAGCAACCGTTTCTGGAGCCCGGGCTGGAATCAGCCCATCGCTTCACTGCCGGTGATGATTTATACGTATGCGATCGCGCCGTATGACGATTGGCACAGGCAGGCGTGGGCCGCCGGACTGGTGCTGCTTGGCTTGGTCCTTCTTGCCAATCTGGGTTGCCGTGCCGTATTGCATCGTCGCGGCTTCTCTCGGAGCGTATAAGATGGCTTCTCCAGCACATGGAAACGACACCGCCGCAAGACTCGCACCGGAGGTGCGACTGATGGAGACGACACCCGCGGTTCCACACAAGGAGGCGACGGTCCGCTTCTCGATTTCCGGCCTCAACTTTTACTACGGCGCGAAGCAGGCCGTCTTTGATCTGAACCTGAAGATCCCGGCCAACAGAGTTACCGCCCTCATCGGTCCGTCTGGTTGCGGGAAATCGACTTTCCTCCGGACGCTGAACCGCATGAACGATACGATCCGGCACAGCCGTGCTCAAGGCGAAATTCTCCTCGACGGACAGGACATTCTCAGCATGGATGTCGTCAAACTTCGCCGCCGCGTCGGCATGGTCTTTCAGAGGCCCAACCCGTTTCCGAAATCGATCTACGACAACGTGGCCTACGGCTTGCGGATCAACGGCTACAAGGGACGCCTCGATGATCTCGTCGAGCACAGCCTGCGGCGCGCGGCGCTTTGGGAAGAAGTGAAGGACTACCTCCAGAAGTCAGCGTTCGCTCTTTCAGGCGGCCAGCAGCAGCGGCTGTGCATCGCACGCGCGCTGGCGGTTGACCCGGAGGTTCTGCTGCTCGATGAGCCCTGCTCGGCGCTCGATCCCGTAACCACGGCGAAGATCGAAGAACTGATGTTCCATTTGAAGGATAGCTGCACGATGGCGATCGTCACGCACAACATGCAACAGGCCGCCCGCGCCAGCGATTTCACCGCTTTCATGCTCGACGGAAAGCTGATCGAGCACAGCGAAACCTCGAAGCTCTTCACCACGCCCAAAGATCCACGCACCGAGGCGTATATCACGGGACGTTTCGGATGATCGGACAAGCTGGTCCGGCTTTATAGTATGGAAGGGACTGACGATCCATGGAACGCCATTTCGAACACGATCTCGAAGAACTGAAGCAGCGGCTGCTGTGGATGGGTAGCCTTGCCGAGCGCGCGGTCCACCAGGCCGTCCATGCCGTGCTCGACGCCGAGGAGAACCTCGCCGAAGCCGTGCTCGCCGAAGAAGACACGATTAACGAGATGCAGATTGAAATCGACGAGCGCGTGCAGCGCTTGCTCGCTTTGCAGGCGCCCATGGCGGCTGATCTGCGCTTCCTGCTGGCCGTTTCGCGCATTAACGGAGACCTGGAGCGCATCGGCGACCAGGCCGTGAACATCGCGCAATCCGCCATGCGCATACTCCGCCACCCGCAGGTGAAGCCCTACGTCGATTTGCCGAGGATGAGCGAGCTGGCCGAAGCCATGGTTCGCGACAGCCTGAACGCCGTCGTGCGCGGCGATATGGAGCTCGCCCAGACCGTCCTCCAGCGTGATGACCAGGTGGATCGCCTGCGCGACCAGCTCTTCCGCGAGCTGCTCACGTATATGATGGAGAATTCTTCCGTCGTTTTTTCGGCGTTCGAGCTGATCTTGGTCGCCAAGAACCTCGAACGCATCGGTGATCACGCCACGAACATCGCCGAGGACGTCATCTACTTTGTCGCGGGCCGCGACGTCCGTCACCCCGCCCTCGACCGCCGCTGACAATCCGCGCGCGTCCGTATCGGCTCCCATTCGCTGCGGCTGATGTCATATAATAGCCGCCATGACAGACATTTCCGCTGCTTCTCCCAGCGTCACCGAAATGCTCCGCGGCTATTCGATCGAAGTGAATCCCGGCGAGTCCAAGATCGTCGACGCGGCCCCGGACCGCCTCGATAAAGGCACCGAGGTCTTCCTTACGTGGATACCCGGGACAGATCCGATGACCATCGTCCCTGCGGCGGCGAAGCTGCGCCGCGGCGGCCTTTTCCCGACCCCTCACATTGGCGCTCGCCATGTCGAAAGCGCGGCCCAGCTCTCGGACTTGGCGGCGCGCTTTGTGGATGCGGGTGTTGACCGCGTCCTCATCATTGCGGGGGACCGCGACAAGCCTGCCGGTCCCTACGACTCGAGCCTGGCGGTCATGCAGTCGGGTCTGCTTCAGAAAGCCGGCATCGTCCGCACCGCCGTCGGGGGTTTCCCGGAGGGCAATCCCAATATTTCGGACCCGGTCCTCGCGCAAGCGCTCACAGCCAAGGTAGATTTCGCGCGCAGCGCGGGTCTGCAACTCTCCATCGTCACGCAATTCTGTTTCGAGGCTGATCCCATCGTCGAGTGGGTTCGCCGCATCCGGAGCCAGGGCATCGACGTGCCCGTTCGTGTGGGCCTCGCCGGCCCGGCCGGCCTCATCGCGCTCACGCGTTATGCCATCCGCTGCGGCGTGGGAAACTCAGTGAAAGTGCTTACCGAGAAGCCTGCATTCGCCAAACTCCTCATCGACAAGGGTCCTGAGCCGATCATTCGCGAGGTCGCGACGGGCATCGGACCCGGAAGCGGACCGGGGCTGCCGCTAGGCGTCGCCGGCCTGCACTTCTTCGTCTTCGGCGGTTTCAACAAGACCGTCGACTGGATCAACGCCACAAGGTCAAATTAGATAGGCTACCGGCCCCGAACCTGGAAACCCTTTGTAGTTTTCCAGCGTTGTAGTATCTTCGCGCGGGTTGACGAGTCTTTGGGGGGACATATGCGGAAAAGCATTTTCGCTGTGTTACTTTTCCTTGCGGCCGTTGTTTTCAGCGGCATGTTGGCTCAGCCGAGCCGCGCCCGCGGATCGAATGGCGGGCAGAGCGCCGCCTCGGGCGCATGCGACCGCGCGTGCTTGTACGGATTCCTCGACCAGTATCTCGATGCGCTGAAGGCGAAGGACCCGTCGCGCCTGCCGCTGGCGAAGGGCTTCAAATACACGGAAAACAATGTGGCGATGAATATTGGCGATGGCGTGTGGGGCACCGTCACCGGCCTCGGCACCTACAATCTTAGAATGGCGGACGCCACAAACGGCCAGGTCGGTTTCTACGGGATCGTCCAGGAGACCTCCGCCACGTCGACGTTCGCCCTGCGGTTGAAGGTCGAAGACCGGAAAATTTCCGAAGCCGAGATCCTGATCCGCCGAAGCGAAGGCGGCGGACCATTTCCAAGCAAGCCGAATTTGGTGGATAAGCCCATCCTGAATGAGATCGTGCCGCCGGAAAACAGGCGTCCTCGCGAACGGATGATCGCTCTTGTCGACGGCTATTTCAGCACGTTGCAGCTGAACGACGGCGTGCTCTTCACGCAATTCGACGACAATTGCAATCGCATTGAAAACGGTCTTCAGACGACCCACAATCCCGATCTCGTCAAGACCATCCCGGTTTCCACCATGGGATGCGCGGAGCAGTTCAAGCTCGGGAATTATCGCTACGACGATCGAGTTCGTGACCGGCGCTACTTCCTCGTGGACGAGGAGCGAGGCCTTGTGATGTCGGCCGCATTCATCGATCACGCAGGCAGGCTCGGTTCCTACACGCTGACGGACGGCAGGGTTATGAACTCGCCGATGAGAATCCCGAGCACGCTTTGTTTGCTGGAGCTGTTCAAGATTCGGAACGGGGAAATCCAGCAAATCGAGGCGGTCTTCATCGGCGTGCCCTATAATATGCCGTCTCCCTGGGTTCAGTATTAAGCGGAACTATCGCCGCAGCCGGTCGAAGGAGAGATAGCCCAATGTCCGCGAGACTCGCAGTCGTGTGCGCCATGGTCGTTTCCGCCGCTGGCGTTGCGTTCGTCGCTTCCCATGGGAAGGACGCAGTGGCTCTGGCGGATCAAGCCAAGCCTGCGGCGCGCGGGCAGATCGATCGGAATCGCCTGCTGGCTGCCGATAAACATCCGGGAGACTGGCTGACGACGGGCCGCGATTTCGGCAAAGGTCACTATTCGCCTCTCACGCAAATCAACAAGCAGACGGTTGACCGGCTCGGGTTCGCATGGGACTACCACACGCAGACGAATCGCGGCCTCGAGGCCACACCGATCGTCGTCGATGGCGTGATGTACACATCCGGCTCGACCGGCAAGGCCTACGCGCTCGACGCGGCGACCGGCAAGGAACTGTGGGCTTTCGACCCGAAGAGCGACCTGCGCGTTAATCGCGAGGCGTGCTGCGACGAAGTGAATCGCGGCGTTGCCGTCTGGAAGGGCAAGGTCTACGTCGCATCGTTCGACGGCCGGCTTTTCGCGCTCGATGCGGCCACAGGTGCGCTCCTGTGGGAAGTCGACACGATTACGGATAAGAAGGTAGGCTATACGATCACGGGCGCGCCGGAGGTCGCCGGAAACGTCGTCGTGATCGGCAATTCCGGCGGTGAATACGACGCGCGCGGCTACGTCAGCGCTTACAACGTGGACACTGGCAAGCTGGCGTGGCGGTTCTTCACCGTACCCGGCGATCCCTCCAAGCCGTTCGAAAACCCCGAATTGGAAGCGGCCTCCAAGACCTGGGATCCGAAGAGCCGCTGGGACATGGGCGGTGGCGGCACGGTCTGGGATGCGATGGTGTACGACCCCGAGTTGAACCTCCTGTATTTCGGCACGGGCAACGGCACGTTCTACGACCAGTCGCGGCGCAGCCCCGCCGGCGGCGACAACCTCTACATCGCTTCGATTCTCGCCATCAATCCCGACACGGGCCGCCTCGTTTGGCACTACCAGGAAGTGCCGGGTGACCAGTGGGACTACGACACCCTTCAGCCAATCATATTGACGGACCTGAAGATCGGCGGAAGTGTCCGCAAGGTCTTGATGCAGGCGTCGAAGGACGGATTTTTCTACATCATCGATCGGAAGACCGGCACGGTGATTCAGGCGGACAACTTTGTGCCGGTCACCTGGGCCAGCCACGTGGACTTGAAGACGGGGCGCCCGGTCGAGCTCGCGAACGCGCGGGACTATCGATACTCCTCGAACGGGAAAGGGTTCATTTCCCCTTCGCCGATGGGAGGCCACAATTGGAATCCGATGTCCTACGACCCGCAGAGGGGCCTCGTCTATATTCCGGCGATTGAGAATGGCCAGACGGGACTTTTTTCGGGCAAGGCGATGCTCAGGGCCTGGGATCCGGTTCGCGGCAAGATCGTATGGGACGTGCCCATGTCGGACTGGTGGGATCGCCCGGGAGTGTTGGCCACGGCCGGAGGCTTGGTATTCCAGGGCACGGGAACCGGTCATTTCTGCGCGTACGACGCGGACACCGGGAAGAAGATCAAGGACATCGACGTGGGAACCTCGATCATCGCCGGCCCGATGAGCTATAGCGTTGGCGGCGTGCAATACGTGGCCGTGATGGCCGCGTGGGGCGGAGGCGGATGGAATTTTCCGCATCCGGAAAGCGCCGCATACCAGCGCGGAAATGATGGCCGCATCATCGTATTCAAATTGGACGGCGGTCCCACGCCGAAGCCGGACCTCTTGCCGCCGATCCCGCCCATTCCGCAACCGCCCGCGCTCACGGCTTCGGCGGAAACCGTCAAACACGGCGGCGAGCTCTTCGGCGCGCGCTGCGGAGGGTGCCATCTGAATCAACCGCGTACCGGTGCAGCCGATTTGCGGCGCATGAGCCCCGAAACGCACGACGCGTTCCAGCAAATTGTGCTTGGCGGAATCCTCAAAAACGCGGGGATGCCCCCGTGGGACGGCGTTCTCAGCCCAGAGGACGTGAATGCCATCCACGCCTACCTGATCTCGATCTCCTGGGACGCGTACAACAAGCAACAGGCCGCACCCAAGAACTAGGGAACCCCGCATCGGTGCGGCACCCGCAATTCTAGGTTAGAATCGATCAAATCATGCCATCCCAAGCGAGCAAAGCGGTCACGGCGATCTACCCGGGCTCGTTCGATCCGGTGACGAACGGTCATCTCGACCTGATCGGGCGCGCTGCGATGATTTTCGACAGGCTCATCGTTGCCGTGGCACGCAATCTCGAGAAGGACCCGCTCTTCGAGGTCAAAGAGCGGATCGAGATGCTCGAAGCCGTCACGTTCGAATGGAAAAACGTCGAAATTGACAGCTTCGACGGGTTGCTCGTCGATTTCGCGCGCTCGAACGGCGGGACGGTGATCCTGCGTGGCATCCGCGCCGTATCCGACTACGAGTACGAATTGCAGATGGCGATGATGAATCGCAAGATCGAGCCGCAGATCGAGACCGTCTTCATGCTGCCCGGCGAGGCATACAGCTACATAAGTTCGCGGCTGGTGAAGGAGCTTGCGCGGCTGGGCGGGCCGGTGAAGGGCCTGGTGCCGCCGCTCGTGGAAGAGCGCCTGCGCGCCAAAGTCGGTTAAAATAGATCGTCGATCAGAACCCGTACGGGGAAGAGCAAATGGAACCGGCAACAGGAGTGAAGGTAGAAGAAGCGATACGGTTCTCGGACCGCGTGAATCGCATCGGCGCGTCTCCCACGATGGCGGTCCTGCACGCCGCGGACCAACTGAAATCGAAAGGCGTTGACGTCGCCGACTTCGGCGCGGGCGAGCCCGATTTCCCGACGCCCGAACACATCAAGCGCGCCGCGATTCAGGCGCTCGAAGAAAACCGCACGAAGTACACGCCCGTGCCGGGCATCCCGGCGCTGCGTCAGGCGATCTGCGACTGGCATGCGCGGGAGCTTGGCTCGTCGTATCAGGCCGCGGAGTGTGTCGTCAACGTGGGCGGCAAGCATTCGATTTTCAACGCCGTCTGCTCGCTGATCAACGGAGGCGACGAAGTGGTGATGGCCGCGCCTTACTGGGTCAGCTATCCCGACATCGTGAAGTACGCGGGCGGGAAGCCGGTGATCCTCGAGACGCACGCGGACGACAACTTCGTGATGCGCGCGGCCGCGCTGGAAAAGCTCATCACCTCGCGGACACGCATGGTGATCGCGGACTCGCCGAGCAATCCCTCGGGAGCCGTGATTCCCCCGGACGAGTACGCCAAAGTGCTGGCTCTCTGCCAGCGCAAGGGAGTGTGGCTCCTCGCGGACGAATGCTACTCGCACTTCACCTACGGAGATGCGAAACCGTTCTCGGTCGCCAGCGTGCCGGGCTCGAAAAACGCGCTCATCGTCGTCGGATCGTTTTCGAAGACGTTCGCGATGACCGGATGGCGCCTGGGGTACGTCCTCGCGCCGCAGCCGCTCGTCGCCACGATCACGAAATTGCAGAGCCAGTCCACGTCGAACCCGACATCGATCTCGCAATATGCGGGGCTCGCGGCGATGCGTGGCCCGATGGATTCGGTGACGACGATGCTGGCGGAGTACGCCCGGCGGCGCGAACGGATCGTCGCGGGCCTGCGCGCCATTCCGGGAGTCACTTGCACGGTGCCGCAGGGGGCGTTTTACGTCTTCCCGAATGTTTCGGCGCATCTCAACTCCGAAATGCCCAACGACACGGCCGTGGCGAAGCTGCTCCTCGAACGCGAACACGTCGCCGTTGTTCCCGGCGAGGCGTTTGGCGCGCCGGGGCATCTCCGCCTCTCGTACGCCACGTCGATGGACCGCATTGACGAGGGCCTGCGGCGGATGAGCCGTTTCTTCGGCCGAGCGAAGTGATTGTCTGCCCAGCGCGCCTGGAGCCCACCTTCAGTCCGCGCCCGTGGGGTTCTCTTTCGCTCGCGCCGCTTTTCCCCGAAAAATCCAATCTCGCCGAGCCTCTCGGCGAGGCCTGGATGACGGGCAATGAATCGCGATTCGCGAGTGGGCCGTTCGCCGGCAAGACGCTCGGCGAAGCCTGGCCCGAAATGCCGCCCGAATGGGCCGGCACGCGCGCGGACCAAAGCGGCGCATTTCCTCTTCTTGTGAAGTTCATTTTCCCGGAAGAGAAGCTTTCCGTGCAGGTCCATCCGGACGACGACTACGCCTCGCAGCGCGAGCGCGAGGCCGGAGGCCGCGGCAAAACGGAAATGTGGTACGTGTTGCGGGCGCGGCCGGGCGCCGAAGTGATGGTCGGCCTGAAATCGAGCGTCACGCGCGGGGAATTCCAGCGCGCGATCGCGGATGGCACGGCCGAGAAATGCCTCGAACACATTCCCCTGCGCGCCGGAGATGCCGTCTTCGTTCCGGCCGGGACGGCGCACACGATCGGACCGGGACTCGTGCTCTGCGAGGTTCAGCAGAATTCCGACCTTACGTATCGTGTCTATGACTACAACCGCCGCGATGCGCAGGGCCGCGCGCGCGAGCTGCATATCGCGAAAGCGCTCGACGTGATGCGCTTCGGCAAGCAGATCGGCGGAAAAGTCGAGCCGGTGCGTGTCCGGCAGGGCCCGCTGACCGCAACCCACTTTGCCGCGTGCCGCTATTTTGCGACGGAGCAGTGGGAATTTTCCGAGCGCATCAATACGGCCACCTCGCGCGAGCATTTCGATCTGCTGATTTTTCTCGATGGCAGCGGTAGCATCCAGTGGGGCGCGGACCGCGCCGAATACGCTCCGGCGCAGGTGTGGCTGCTGCCCGCCGCGCTCGGTGATTACCTGCTCGCGCCGGATGCGCGCACTTTGCTTCTGCGAACCTATGTCCCAGGCGACTTGAAAGAACTTGGGCGCCGCCTCGCCGAGCAAGGAGTGGCCGAAGCGGACTGGTCGGGGCTGGTTCATCGATGAGACAGCTCGAAAACAATTCGGCGAAGCGCCAATCTCTGCCGGCCTGCGCCATTCGCTCCGTGGGCCGGGTTTGTTTTGTAGGGGGTCGGAGCTTTAGCTCCGACATCAGTGGACGGCGCGAAGCGCCCGCCGTTGCGCTGTTTTTATCGCAGCAAGTATCTTGGTCGCACGCACCTCGCCGCATCATTGGCGGGCCGTTGTCATAGGTGCTGATGAAATCACACGCAAAGACCGGCACAAACCAAGACCGGCTCCCCGCCTGCGCGGTGCTGCTTGCCGGAGGGCGCGGCACGCGCTTCTGGCCGCGCAGCCGGATGCGCACGCCGAAACAGCTTCTCAACATTGTTGGCCGCGAAACGATGCTGCGCGAAACGATGGCTCGCCTTGCGCCGCTCGTGCAGCCGCGAAATATCTGGGCGGTGACGAATGTCGAGCAAGCGGCCGCCGTGCGGCGCGAGCTGCGCGGAGTTCCCGCGTCGCACGTCCTTGCCGAGCCCGTGGGGCGCAACACGGCTGCGGCGATCGGTCTCGCGGCAGTGCATCTCGCCCACGAACATGGCGATGCGCTGATGGCCGTGCTGCCGTCGGATGCCTACATCCGCGACGCAGCGAAGTATCGCGGCTTGGTCCGGGCGGCGCTCGATCTGGCTCGCGCGGAGGGAAACCTCGTCGTCCTCGGCATTCCGCCATCCCGCCCCGAAACCGGCTATGGCTATGTGGAGCGCGCGGGTGTTTCGGGGCGGCCGTGCGGCGTGGCGGCGTACGCTGTTCGGCGCTTCACGGAAAAGCCGGCGCTGCCGCTCGCGCGCAAATACGTCGCCTCCGGAAAATTCTTTTGGAATGCTGGGATGTTCTTCTGGCGCGTCTCGACATTTCTCGAAAATCTCGAGCGCTTCCTTCCCAAGACGCATGATGCGCTGCTCGAGCTCGGCGAAACCATCGGCACGCGGCGGTATGCCCCCGCGCTGCGGCGGATCTATCCGCGCCTCGAAAACATTTCGGTGGACTACGCCGTCATGGAGCCTGCGACACGGAGTGTGGGCAAATCGCGCGTTTCCGTGATTCCGGCGAAAGTCGGCTGGAGCGACATCGGCTCTTGGGCGGCCGTGTATGAATTGCTGGCCGCGAAGCCCGGCGCAAACGTCTCCGCGGGGCCGTCGTTCGGTCTCGATGCGGACGGCAACTATTTTTGGAGTCCGAAGAAACTCGTCGCCGCCATCGGTGTCCGCGATCTCGTGCTCGTCGAAACGGACGATGCACTGCTCCTTTGCTCCCGCGAGCGGTCGCAGGACGTCGGCAAAATTGTCCAATGGCTGGAAGCGCAACGCAAGAAGGACCTCTTGTAGTGCGTGGCTTCGTCGCGAGAATCTTTACACCAACAACCGTTTGAAATTCTTGCGGAATCGTGGCAGCTTCGATGCGAAGATGCTTGCGTTGAAAAAGTGCAGCGCAGCGTCGAAGAGTCGGAACCCTGGGGAGACGTCCCTCCGGGAAGGCGCCACAGTCGGCCGCCGCACCGCGCTCAATTTCGAGACCACGAGTCACGAGTTACGAATCACGAGTCACGCCTTACAGGTCACGCTTCTAATCGACACTCCGGCGATTAGAATTCCTTCTAACGCATTGAAACTAAAGGACGGGGGCCTTGTCTAATCGACACGGAATCGAGCCTCGCCACGCCGCCTCGGCCGAGATCAAATTCGGTACCGACGGCTGGCGCGGCGTAATCGCCGAAGATTTCACGTACGCGAACGTGCGCAAGGTGGCGCACGCAATTGCGCGCTACGTGGTGCGCGCCGAAAAGCCCGGGAGCGGTGTCGTCGTCGGATACGACACTCGCTTCGGCTCGGAGCGCTTCGCGCGCGTGGCCGCCGAGGCGGTCGCGGCGACGGGCATACCTGTTTGGCTTTCGGCAGACGCCTGCCCTACGCCCGCGGTTTCCCTGCTCGTCCGGCAGCGCGGTGCAGCCGGCGGAATTCAAATCACCGCGAGCCACAATCCCTACCGATGGAATGGAATCAAGTTCAAGGCGAGCTATGGCAGCTCGGCATCGCCCGCGATCGTCGCGCAGGTGGAAGCGGAGCTCGCCAAGGTGTTGCGCGACGGCGTCCCCGGACTTCCGCCGCGCGACGATCTGATTCATCCGCTCGATGTCCGCACTCCGTATCTGGAAACGCTAGCCGGCTTGGTCGATTGGGACCGCCTGCGCGCCTCGAAGCTCCGATTCCTGATCGACCCGATGCACGGAGCGGGTCGCGGCCTGCTGCGCGAGCTCTTTCGCCGCCAGGGCATTGAAGCGGGCGAAATTCGCGGCACGCGCGATCCTCTTTTTGGCGGGGTGAATCCGGAACCGATCGAACCGCACATCGACGCGCTCCGCAAGGCGGTGCCCGAAGGCGGATACGATGCGGGCCTCGCATTCGACGGCGACGCGGATCGCATCGGAGCGGTCGATCGCGACGGCACGTTCATTACGCCGCACCAGATTTTTTCGATCCTCTTCTGGCACATGGCGGGCACCCGAAAGCTCACGGGCGACGTCGCAAAGACGTTTTCGACGACCAAGATGATCGACAAGATTGCGGTGAAATTCGGCCGCAAGGTGTGCGAAACGCCGATCGGGTTCAAATACATCTGCGATCGCATGCTGGAAAGCGACATCCTGCTCGGCGGCGAGGAGAGCGGCGGCATCGGAACGAAGCTGCATTTGCCGGAGCGCGACGCAACCGTGAACGCTCTCCTGCTTGCCGAAGTGATGGCCTGGCACGGGAAGAGCCTGGGCGAGCTCGTCGCAATGCTGCATCGCGAGTTCGGCGAACATCACTACGGCCGTGTGGACCTCACGCTGAAAGACGGGCAAAAGGGAAAGGCGATCGAATATTTCGCGGCCCCGAAATTGAATCGCTTTCTTGACTGGCCGATCGTGCGCCGCGAGGATCTCGACGGCGTGAAAGTCTATCTCGGCGACATCGGATGGGTGATGGTGCGCGCTTCCGGCACCGAACCCATGCTGCGGGTCTATTCGGAAACCACTCGCCCGGAAACCACGCGGCGCCTCCTCGACGAGGTCACCACGCTCGTCAAGAAACTCTAGCCACGGGACTAAATCACCAAACTCTTGTAGGCAGCGTCGAGAATGCCGTTGAGGAAGGCAGGCGCTTCAGCGGAGGAGAATTTCTTGGCGAGCTCAAGGGCTTCGTCGATCACGACCTTCGGCGGCGCGGTGCCGAAGCGAAGCTCGTAGATCGCCAGGCGGAGAATGCTCCGGTCAATGGCTGCGAGGCGCTCGAGCCGCCAGTTTTCAGCGAGTTTCTCGATGAGCTGATCGATCGTGCCCGCCTGCGCAACGGTGCCCTCAAACAGCTGGTCCGCAAACTTGCGAGTCGATTCGGAAGCGCGCGCCGATTTCCAAAAGAGCTTTTCCACGTGCGCGGGCTCCTGGTGCGTCATGTCCCATTCGAAAAGCATCTGGAGAGCGAATTCGCGCGATTTGCGGCGGAGAGTCATCAGCGACGCCGCGGCCGGCGGCCGTCACGAGGCTTCGGGACGCCAGAATTCCCGGACAATTTGCGTGAGAGACGGGCCATCTCGACCGCGCCGAGCCCGACTTCGTAACCCTTGTTGCCGCCCTTCAGCCCCGCACGGTCGATGGCCTGCTCAAGCGTATCGCAGGTGAGCACGCAGAACCCCATCGGCACGCCGGTATCGAGCTGCGCGAGCTGGATGCCGCGGGCCGTCTCCGACGCGACGTAATCGTAGTGCGACGTCTCGCCTCGGAGCACGCAGCCGATGCAGATGATGGAATCGACGCGGCCAGTGGACGCGAGCTTTTTTGCCGCCAGCGGAATCTCGAACGATCCGGGGACGCGGATGATCTCGATCCGGTCATCGGAGGCCCCGGTGCCGCGCAGGGCGTCGAGGGCGCCTGCGAGCAGCCGATCCGTGATGAAGCTGTTGAATTCGCTCACAACGATGCCGAAGCGCAGTCCCGCGGCGCTGAGTCCGCCGCGCTCGCCGGGGCGAGCTTTCGGTATTTCGTGTCCCGCCATCAATCAGCACCCATGATTTCTACGGAGTTGCCAGCGGCACGAGAACGTTTCCGCCGCGCTGGCGCGCCTCGTCGAGCCCAGCTTCGGCGCGGTTGATCCATTCCGTGACGCGGTCCTCGGTTTCATCGCCCGGGCGGGAAGACGCCTCGGCCACGATGGCGCTCGCCGTAAGATCCTGCCCATCCCATGAGGGCCGCACCGTGGCGGCAACCTGGCGAAGCTTTTCCGCGAGTGCGCGCGCATTTTCAAGCGACGTGTTGGGCAGAACAAATACGAGCGACCATGCCGTATATTTCACTGCGATGTCGGTCTGGCGGACAGCTGAAGACAAAGCGCGCGCCAGCTGCTCAACATACTGCTCGACGGCCGCGTCACCGTGCTGCCGCAGAAGGTCTCCGCCGCGATCAATCTGCAAGACGACGAGCGAAAGGGGCGTGCCTTGCGAGCGCGATCGATTCGATTCGACGAGCAGGCAATCGATGTACGCACCGCGGCTTAGCAAGCCCGTCTTTTCGTCGGCCACGGCGAGCGAACGAACCAGAGAGCGGAGACGCGTGTGGCTCACCGAGAGCACGAGCTGGTCGCCGACCGCTTGCAGAAAGAAGCTCTCGTTTGGCTTCCATTTTCTTGCCGCGGCGTCTCCGACCAGCAAAGCGCCTGCGGGGGCTTGCGTTTCTTTGTCCGTGAGCTCGACGGCCAGGGCGGTCTCGAGGCCCAATTCGCGCAAGCCCGGTGCGTTCGAGGAGTGAAGCTCGATTCCGCCCAGAGGATCGGGCGAGGCCTTTGAAACCAGGGAAATGATCGAGGGAATGCGCGACGAGCCCGCCGCAACCGTGCCCGGCGCGAAGTATTCCGCAGTCAGTTGCGGCGCTTCGCCTGTCGCGCCCACGGCGACCAGGCATCGCGTTACGCCGAGATACTTGCCGATTTCCCCCGCTGTTGTCGCGAGGAGTTCACGCGGAGTCTGCTGCCTGTACATCAAGCGGTTGATCTCCGCGATGGCAGCGAGATCGCGATGCGTCTCCGCAGGCGTAGGCGCGGCCGCCGGAGGCGGCGCTGGGATTTCGGCAGGCGACGGACGCTGGGGAGCCGGCGCAGCGGTCGCGGGTTTGCGCGGCGCGCCCTTGGGCCACCAGTTGGCGCGCTCGTAGAGCGCGCGTAAGCGCTCGTTCTTTTCCTCTTCGCCGGGAAAGAGTTCGGCGATTCGCTCGAGCCGCTCGACGGCTTTTGTCTGGAGTGAATATTGGAGGAAGATTTCCACCTGCACCACCAGATCTTCCAGAGCTTGTTGGGCGCGAACTTCCTCGGAGACCGGTCCTGCGGCCGAGGCCACCTCCGAACCCGCTCCCGAAAAGCCATCGGTGCGGGTCGAGACGGTTGCGGCCTTGGCTGCGCGAGAGAGGATATTTTGGAGGAAACCGGGATCCACGTTCCCTTCAAGCTTCGCGATGCGCTCCTGATTGCGGTAGTCGTAGGGGTCGATGTCCACGAGCCGGTCGAGCGCGTCGCAGGCCTCTTTCATGCGTCCGGCGCCATGATAGAGATCGAAGAGCTGGACCAGCGCGTCGAAGTACTTCGTCTCGCGATTCATCTCCTCATAGGCACGCGCGACCGCCTCGGCCAGCGGCAACGAAGCCGGGTGCGCCGCGGCGAGACGATCCATCTGCGCGGCAAGCTCGGCTTCCTTTCGCCCCGCGCGCATCCAGTCCTTGATCTGCGCCAGCAGCGATGCGGCTTTCGCATCTTCGCCGGCGCCCACGTACGCTCCGGCGAGTTCAAACAACTTCTCGAAGCTATCCGGCTTCTGCCTGTAATAGGCTTCGAACACTTCTCGTGCATGGTCCAGGCGCCCCGTGCGCAGAAGCCCTTCGCCGAACAGCGCGAGAAATGCGGTGTCCTTTTCATTGGGCGCGAACGGTTCGAGGAGCGCCACGGAGCCTTCCGAGTCGCCCTTCCGGAGCTTGGCTTCGGCGAAGAGCAGCGCCCCGCTGCGGTCATTCGGCAGGAGCCCGTGGGCCCGTCCAAAATACTCGAGTGCTTCATCGAGCCCGCCGGACGCCTGCGTCAGTTGGCCGGCACGGAGGAAGCTCCGAGCGGCGAGGTCGGCGTGCCGAAGTTGCTCCGCGAGTTCGCCGAGCGCAACGTGCCGCGAGGCATTTTCCGGATCGAGCATCGCCATGCTTTCGTAGCACGCCAGAGCCTCAATCCCGCGCTGCTGCTGGAGAAAAAGCTCGGCTGCGGCCCCAAACTGTTCGACGGCCTCCGAGGCGTGGTTCTGCCGTTGGAGCAGCGAGCCATAGCGCATCAACCGGTCGGGGGGTTGGGGGAATGGCCGCAGAAAACGGCTGAAGATCGCGGAGGCTTTGGCGCCGTCGCCCGCATCGAGCAGCCGATCGAACTGCGCCCCGTAATACTGGGCGGCCTGCGCAGGCTCGTTGAGGCGTGTATAGATGTCGGCTAGGGCCTGCAGAGCCTCTTGATGGGCAGGCACCTCGTCAACGACAGCTTGATATTCGGCGACCGCCTCGCGGAGCTTGTTTTTTTCGAGGCTGCGCCGTGCTCGTTCAAGGTGCTTGTTGATGTCCGGAGCCATGGGGAATCGCGTGCCCTTCGCGCGTTGCGGCTGAAAATTAAACTATATACCGGACGGCTTGCGGCCCTTCAAACGAATTCACGGGAATGTGCCGATGATGGCTGCGGGGCACTCGCAATCGCCGCTTCAGGCTTGTGAGTCCGACTCGAGGGCCTGCCTGGGCATTCCGCTGACCTTTTCCCGCATCGAACGGAGCGATAGTCCGCTGCGCAACAAAGCCGCAAAGCCTAGAAGGACGAGGGGGAGAGTGAGGGCCAGAAACGCGAAAATTGAAAACCCGGTCGCGGTCGTTTTCTCGGTCTGGAACACGCTCAGTCCCAGAACGCAAAACAATTGATAGGAGCCGACATTGGCCGGAGCATTCGGGAGCGACACGCCGAGGTTGATGATCAGAAGCACGACCACTGCGGCCAGGAACGACAGCTCGAGGCCGTACGAGTGCATCATGGCCCAGAGGCCCAGAACCTGGAAGAAGGGTATCAACAGGGACGTCAGCACCGCCGGATAGAAACTCGGAGCCGTGCCCATCGCGTGCAAGTCCGTCAACACGGCCATCACTCTTCCCGGCAGCCGGCGCCGCTTGGCGTCGGGCTGGGGAGTGCTTCCCAGCTTGATTTCAAGATACAGAATCATGACCCCGGCAATGGCCAGCAGGACGAGCGTCACGATGCCGAGTATGTACGCCACCCGCTCGATACGCCCCCGCAGGTCGACAAAGAGCGAAACGATGGCAAGAGCGGCCGTGGCGATCACGAGGTCCACAAAGCGCTCGACACCGACCGACCCCAGCACTCGCCCGAGCCGGATGTCTTCGGAGTCCGACAGGACATAGCTGCGGAGAATTTCACCGGGGCGCAACGGCAGAATGATGTTCGCGAACAGGCCGGAATACACCGCGCGAATCGAGCGGCTCAGCCGGACCTTGCCGAACGGCGCGAGCAGAAATTTCCAACGCAGCGCCTGGATGCCATAGCTGAAAACATCGCAGGCCATCCCCACCACGACCCACTTCCAATCCACATTGGCTATTTCGCGGAGCGCCTTCACGAGATGGAAATCGTGCAGGACCCAGACCAGGCAGATGGAAGCCAGCCCGTAACCCAGAATCAGGAGAATTCTGGGCCGCCCCGGATTCTTGTTCTGGATAAGCTCGCTCAATGGGACGGTTCCGTGGGGCGCGAGGCCTCTTGTTTCAGAACGCTCAGTTTGCCCGATGGCTCGAGCACGGCCGCGCGCACTTCCTCGAGATCGAATATGCCCTGGGAGCGCAGGTTCGAAAGGAGCTCCTCCCTGCTGATATTCGTCCGGCGCAGATTCGGCAGGACCAGTTCACCGTGGTGAACGAGCAGCGTGGGCACTCCTTCGATCGCTTTCTCGAACCAGCGGCTGCTGAAAGCCGCGCGGCCCACTAGCCAGTTGATCGCCAGGATCGTGGCCGCGCCGATCAAGCCGCCCGTGACCGAATTGTCCGGGCCGATCATCGCGTTTTGCAAGACGTTGCTCAGGATCAGGAGCACGATGAGATCGAACACCGTCATCTGCGCCACCTCGCGCTTGCCCAGGAGGCGGAACATGATGAGCAGGAACAAATAGACGATGAGCGAGCGCAGAATCTTCTCGCCCACGGGGATTTCCGGCAGCCACCAGTGCATCATCACTCCTCGGGGTATGTGGTTCCCGGACGGCTCACAGGTCGCCTGCCCGGAGCCTTCGCACCGCTGGATTCACGTCGCGTTCGGGGTTCGCGTTTGCTGCACCCGCCGGGAGCCCTCCGGCTTCATCCTGTCAAACTGCCGCCGGCGCAAACAGGTAGCCCGAAACCTGGTACAGCCTACGACATCAGCCCCCGCCAGGCAATCCGCGACTCTCCGTGAATGCCTGGGAGTTCGTCCGGCAGGGAAACGGGCGTATAATGGTTGTTCAGATGACAGGGCACTTGCAAAAGCACTGGAACTCCTACCTCAGCGTAGCCGAATGAAAGCCGCGCAATCCGTGGATCGTCGAGAGCGAGTGTTGCTCGTAGGTGTGTCTCTGCGGCGCCCCTCGCGCGCCAAACCGACCAGCCCTGCAATCCCCAGCCGGGATTCACTGGACGAGCTTGAAGAGCTGGCGCAGAGCGCCGGGGCGAAGATTGAGGGCAGCCTGCTACAGGTGCGCGATTCGCTCGATCCCGCGACGCTCGTGGGTCGCGGCAAACTCGACGAGATCCGGGCCGAAGCGGAATCACGGCGCGTGCCGCTGGTGATCGTCGATCACGACCTGACGGCGGTGCAACTCCGCAACATGGAAAAGGGGACCGGGTGCCGTGTGATCGACCGCACCCAACTGATCCTGGACATTTTCGCCACGCATGCACGCTCGCGAGAAGGGCAGCTTCAGGTGGAACTCGCCCAGCTGAACTATCTGCTCCCGCGGTTGACCGGGCGGGGTGAGGAACTTTCGCGGCTCGGAGGCGGCATCGGGACGCGCGGACCCGGCGAGCAGAAACTCGAAACCGACAGACGGCGGATCCGCGATCGAGTCCGGAAAATCAAGGATGCCATCGAAACGGTCCGTCGGCAGCGCACCACCCGGCGGCTGGCGCGCCAGGCCGTGCCGCTCGGAATGATTGCATTCGTGGGTTACACGAACGCGGGGAAATCGACGCTCTTCAATGCGCTGACGCACGCGGGCGTGTTCACTTCCTCCAAGATGTTTGCGACGCTCGATCCGACAATCCGCGCGGTCCAATTGCCGTCGCGTCGCCGCGTTCTTCTCTCCGACACGGTCGGTTTCCTGCGCGACCTCCCTCCGGACTTGATCGCCGCTTTCCGCGCAACACTCGAAGAGGTGCAGGAAGCGGCGCTGATCGTTCATGTGACCGACATTTCGAATCCGCATCATGCCGAGCAGGACGCCGAAGTGCTCAAAGTGCTGCGTGAACTGGGCGTGGAAGACCGGCCGCGGCTGCACGTGCTCAACAAAATCGACCGGCTGAGCGACGAAGAGAGCGAATCGCTGCGCCGTTCGAATGGCCATGGCCGCGACAACGTGTTTGCTTCGGCAGCGACTGGCGAGGGGCTGGAGGAGTTGCTCGCAAGGATCGATTCGGCGATGCCCGTGGATCCGCTCGTGCGGCTGCGCTTGCGCATGCCTGTGTCCGATGGACGCCATCTTTCGCAGGTGCAGGCCCGGGGGCGCGTGCTCCACTCAGAAGTGATCGATGGGTATTTCCACCTGGAAGCCGAATTGCCGCAGTCGGCCGCGCGGCGCCTGCAAGAATTCGTGCTCGATTAAGTTCCAAGTTGGCGTGCCCGACGCTGATCGGAGCCACAATCTGTGAAGCTAATTGTGGAAATCCTTGTGGAAAAGGGCATGTCGAGCAGGCCATCGCCGGAGCCGAGTTTTGAATCTGAGAAAGCATCTTTCAATCTGCACTCCGTGTAACTGCTTTTGAATCATTGTGTTAGCAGTACATGGAGTATGGATCGATGGGTCCGGATTCCCAGATCAAACCAATTTACCCCCTCGCCGAATTTGCACAGGTTTGCAGCAACTTTTGAGCTAAGAGTTACTAGCATAGGGATTTGTCGTTCTCATCACGAGCCCCGCCGGCTGGCCTTCATTCATCAGAGCGCGCGTACCGTTGACTCACCGGACAGTGGGGACTATAGTTCAAACGACTGATCATCCGGCCCATGGGCGGGCTTTGCTAAGCCGTTTCCGAGAACGCAATGAATCTGCCGAATAGCCTCACGGTTCTGCGAATTTTCTTCGTTCCTGTCCTTGTGGTCGTTTTGCTTACCCGCCAGCCAAACTTCGGGCCCATCCATTTCGAAGTCTGGGGCGTGCTGATTCTGTTGGTGGCCGCCGCGACCGACGCGATGGACGGCTATATCGCCCGCAAGCGGCGTGAGATCACCACTCTGGGAATCCTGCTGGATCCGATCGCAGACAAGCTACTCATCTCGGCCGCATTCATTCCTCTCGTCTGGATGCATCTCGTGCCCGCGTGGATGGTGGTGATCATCATCGGGCGAGAATTCATCGTCGTGGGACTGCGCGAGATCGCTTCCGTGGAAGGACTGGTGATCCCCGCCTCCGCGCTGGGAAAGACCAAAATGATCTTGCAGGTCCTGGCCGGCTGCGCCGTGATTCTGACGGCGAAACATCCGGCACTGAAGACGCTCGGGACAACCTTGCTCTGGCTCGTAGTGCTGAGCGCGGTGCTGTCAGCGATTCACTATTTCCAGATGTTCTGGAGCCAGATCAATTTTCGGGTTCAGCAGCGGCGCGGCAGCAGCGTTGTAATCGTTGATCCGAAAGAAAAGCCGCAGGATGTCCTCACTCGGTAGCCACGAAAAGCAGTTACTTCTGGAAGTAGCACGGCGCGCGCTCACGGCAGCAGCTGAGCGCCGCGCATCCCTCGACATACTGCCTGAGGAGCCAAATCTGGGGGAGCGCACGGGCGCATTCGTGACGCTGCATCTTCGTGGCCGGCTCCGCGGCTGCGTTGGACAGATTGATTCGGACGAGCCGCTTATTCGAGTCGTCGCGCACTCCGCGAAGGCCGCTGGGCTGGAAGATCCGCGATTCGACCCGGTTCGCCCGGACGAACTCGCCGAAATCGAGATTGAGCTTTCGGTGCTTTCGGCTCTGGTGGAGATTGCCCCTGACCGGATCGAGGCCGGCAAACACGGATTGATGGTGAGCAGAGGCTGGCAACGCGGTGTGCTGCTGCCGCAGGTGGCAACGCAGTTCCGCTGGGAGGCTTATCGATTCCTGGAAGAGACCTGCGTCAAGGCGGGATTCGCTCGAGACGCATGGAAGGAGCCGGGGACTCGAATCCACGGATTTACCACCGAGGTCTTCAGCGAATCGGAATTTCGAACAGCCCAGCGGCCCGGGCCGCTGGGCGGAACGAAGCGCGGCTACTCGACTTCGACGTAATCGCCAGGGAAGACTTCGCGCAGGCTGAACGTGATGAGGACGGTCGAGGAGTTCGGCCCCGTACGCAACACGATTCCTTCGCCCAGATCTTCTCGAGGCACATTGTTCCAATTGTACTTCGTGGGAACTCGCCCGAACCCTTCGGTCGGACCCAGTACCCCTTCTACATCAAATGCATTTCGGTGGGTTTGATACACGGTTTCGTGTTCCGTGCCCTGGTACCGGAAGATGCGGAAATAGTCGCCGACCTTTACTCCCTGAGCGTTTCCCAGATTGACGTACACGACATCGTTGTTGCCCACTTGCTGCTGGAACTTCTTGCCGGTGATGACCATCGCCATTGGCTTCCCGTTGGCGGGGGCAAACCGGTCAAAACTAGCTTCGGACTTCAAAGGGGGCGCGGGGCGTTCGACAAACGGCAGGACGATATCGCCGCGCTCTACGTAGTCGCAAGAATGCTCCACCTGCGCGATCGAGACATCCGGACGGACAACGACAACTCTTACGCGGCCCTCATCGTCCCACACCGTTCCCATCTTGTGGAGAATGGCGGTCTGCCACTTCGACCATTCGACCTTGATCGAGTCCGTGACCGGGCGCACCACCGAGAATTCGTCACCGACCTTCACACCCTGGCTGGAGCCTTTGTTGACGTACACATAGTCGCCTTCGTCGAATGTAATCCGGTAGAACGACTGTTCGCCTGTGATCACGTAGGTGTCGCGCGGGATAGACTCGCTCGTGACCAGTCCCGAGCAATAAACATCGCTCGGCCTGGGTACGGCTGGTTGATCCTGCGCCGCAGTTACGATTCCGGACAGGCCAAGAACTAGACCCGCAAGGACAATTTTCCCGCGCATGACACTCGCTCCTTATCGGAATACTTGGCGTCCGAGAGCAGACGCCTGCCCATGAGCCGACCGTAGCAAACGCCTACCGGGGCGTCAAGACAATGGTCGGCCGGGCTTTACACATTGTGCACCGCATGATAGAAGCAAGAAATCCCCCGAATGCAGCTGATCAGGGTGTGGTGGCGCGGATCCGGAAGGGATTGGAAACACAGGATGTTAGGGCAAGACAAAATCTGCGCCGTGGTGGCGGCGCCCGATGCTGGAGCCATGTGGAGACAGCTTCGGAAGGCCTTGCGCCAGACACGTACCATAGAGCTTCGGCTTGACTGGCTTTCGGATGACCGCGAGATCACCCAGTTTCTCCGGCGATTGGCAGTCGGGCGCCTCCGAGCGACACTGATTGCCACATGCCGGCGCCGCGAGGCTGGTGGGCGATACCGCGGGACGATTGCCAAGCAGCTAGTCCATCTGGCCGATGCCATCCGCGCGGGCTGCGCATGGTACGACCTCGAAATCGAAACTGTCAGGAGGTGTCCGCCGGAGCTGCTGGACGTACTCCTGGGCGACGGGCGCCAACTGAGGTCGGCGCACTTTTTTCAGAGAATGCCAGCGGATCTGCGGCGAGTTGCCACCGAGCTCAGGCGGGGGCAGCCGGATGCCATCAAGATCGCGGCACAGTGCGAGTCTCTCGCGGACAGCTGGAAGATGCTCCGCTTCGCGCGGACGCAGCGGAACATCGTCGCCGTGCCGATGGGCGATGTGGCTTTGCCTGCTCGGCTCCTGGCGCTGCGCGAGAAGCACGGCTTCGCGTATGCGCCGGTGGAAACCGCTACGGCGCCGGGGCAAATCTCGCTCGACGAAACGAAGCGCGTCTATCGCGCTGACTCGCTCGACCGGCGTACGAGAGTCTATGGCGTGATCGGCGATCCCGTAGGGCATTCGCTTTCGCCTGTGATGCAGAACGCGGGATTCGAGGCCCGGCGGATGAATGCGGTCTATCTGCCGTTTCTCGTGCGCGATTTGAAAGATTTTCTCGATTCGGTCGGGCCGCTGGGTATCCGGGGCTTCAGCGCGACCCTGCCGCACAAGGAGCGCATCCTGAGCCACCTCGACGGCTGCGACCCGCTGGCGGCCCGCATCGGTGCCGTCAATACGGTGGTGGTGCGCGGCGGCGGAAAGCTTTACGGGTACAACACGGACTATGTCGGCGTGTTGCGCGCCCTGGAGCGGCGCATGCCGCTTCGAGGCAGCCGCGTGCTGATCGTCGGAGCGGGCGGCGCAGCCCGCGCCGTGGCATTCGCGCTCGCGCAGGCCGGAGCGTCCGTTTGCGTCTGCGCCCGGCGGCCCGGCAGGGCGAAGTCTTTGGCGCGAGCTGTGGGCGGTGACGCGGTCGCGCGGGCTCGCTTGCACCGTGAGTTCTTCGATGCGATTGTGAATGCGACGCCTGTGGGAATGCACCCGCAGGTGGGAAGCTCGCCGCTCGACGCGCGCGAATTGAATTGCAGGCTGGTATTTGACACCATTTATCGTCCGCGCCAAACGAAGCTGCTGAAGCTTGCGGCGCAGCGAGGGATCGAAACCGTGTCCGGCGTCGAAATGTTCGTCGCGCAGGGCACGGCGCAGTGGGAAATCTGGACTGGCGAGCGCGCGCCCATGGAAGCCATGCGAAGAGCTGTCGTCCAGGCCCTGACGCGCGAGGAAAAGACAGACAGCGTGCAAAGAAAGATTCGGACCAAGCGATGATTCAACCTGACTTCAAGACGTTTTCCAGTTTGGCGCGGCAGGGAAACCTCGTGCCGGTCTACGAGACGTACACGGCCGACTTGCTCACGCCCGTCGGAGCGTATCTCCGCATAGCGCACGACGCGAAATACTCGTTCCTGCTTGAAAGCGTTGAGGGCGGCGAGAACATCGCGCGGTACACGTTTGCCGGCGCGAATCCCGTGGAGGTCTTCCGCGCGCGCGGCCGGAAATGCACGGTGGAGACTGGCAAGAAGGAAGCCCATTTCGAAGCGGACCCTGTCGAGCATTTGCGGCAGCTCACCAAGAAGTACCGGCCTGTGCGCGTGCCGGGGCTTCCCCCTCTGATCGCTGGCGCGATCGGCTACTTCGCTTACGACATGGTGAGGCTCATCGAGCGCATTCCAGATACCGGAAAGGATGACCTCGGCGTCGACGATTGCGTGATGATGTTCTATCTGGGCCTGCTCGCGTTCGATCACGTGCAGCACCGGGTCTGGGTGGTGCGCAACGTATTCACCGAGGGGCCCGGCAGCCTGCGGAAGAAGTACGACGCCGCGGTCCGCGAAATCCGGCGCACGAGGCAGATGCTCGAGCGGCCTTTGTCGACCGAGCGCCGGGCGCGGCGTGCCGGACCGTTGCGCGTCCGCTCCAACATGACGAAGGCTCAATTCACGGGTGCCGTGGAGAAAGCCAAGGAGTACATCCTCGCGGGCGACGCTTTCCAAATCGTGGTGAGCCAGAGGTTCGAGGCTCGGACGAACGCGAAGCCCTTCGAAATCTACCGGGCGCTGCGCGTCGTGAATCCTTCTCCATACCTCTATTTTCTGAAGCTCGGGGATTTATCGGTTGTCGGCAGCTCGCCGGAAATGCTCGTGAAGGTGCAGGGCCGCAACGCTTCCTACCGCCCCCTCGCAGGGACGCGGCCGCGCGGGCGCAACGAAAAGGAAGATGGGCAGCTCGAAGCGGAACTTCTCGCCGATCCCAAGGAACGCGCCGAGCACGTGATGCTCGTGGACCTCGGCCGGAACGATCTGGGACGCGTTTGCGAGTATGGCTCGGTGAAAGCGGAGCGGCTCATGTTCGTCGAGCGCTATTCGCACGTGATGCATCTGGCATCGAGTCTGCACGGGCGTCTGCGGGACGATGTGGATTGCTTCGACGCGCTCATGGCGTGCTTCCCGGCGGGAACGCTTTCGGGCGCGCCCAAGGTGCGCGCCATGCAGATCATCGACGAACTCGAGCCCACGCGGCGCGGAATCTACGCGGGCGCGATCCTCTATCTCGATTTCTCCGGCAATCTAGATTCGTGCATCGGGCTGCGGACGCTCGTCGCGAAAAACGGGCGCGCGTACGTGCAGGCGGGCGCAGGCATCGTGGCGGATTCGGTTCCCGAACTGGAGTATGAGGAATCGGCGAACAAAGCGCGCGCCGTGCTGAAGGCTCTCGAGATCGCGCACCGCGGGGGCGCCGAGGAATGAGCGCGGCCCGTTGGCTGACACGTGGGAGCAAGTTTCAAACCCGCCTCTACTGATACAATTGAACTGTCCATGCTTCTGCTTCTCGACAACTACGACTCGTTCACCTACAACCTCGCGCAGTACCTCGGCCAGATGGGGCAGGAACTCGAAGTGCGCCGGAACGATCAAATCACGCTTGAGGAAATCGAGGAACGACGGCCGGAGCGCATCGTGATCTCGCCGGGTCCGTGCACGCCGAAAGAGGCGGGCATCAGCGTGCCGCTCATCGAGCGCTTCGCGGGAAGGATTCCGATCCTCGGCGTGTGCCTCGGGCATCAGGCAATCGGTGCCGCGTTCGGAGGCAACGTGATCCGCGCGCCGCAGGTGATGCACGGCAAGACGAGCGCGATCCATCATGATGGCAAGACCATCTTTCGCGGCCTGCCGCAGGATTTTCAGGCCACGCGCTACCACTCGCTGATCGTCGAGAGGGAATCCCTGCCGGAAGTGCTCGAAATCTCCGCCGAGACAGCCGACGGCACGATCATGGGTTTGCGTCACAAGAAGTTCAAAGTCGAAGGCGTGCAGTTCCACCCCGAATCGGTCCTCACCGACGCCGGATTTAAGCTCCTCGAAAATTTCGTAGCGCTGTAGTTGAGAGGAATCGCCTACTGAGGGTCTTTGGCCTTAGTTCCTACGACGGAGCCACCGCACAATGCTGTCAAAACAAGAACCAAGAAAGCGAAGAGAAGGAACTATTGAATTGCGGTGCTTTTGTGCGCGCGCCCTCTTGCGATAGGGCCTGTGCCCTAATTTATGGAATGTCGAATGACTCCGCGTTCTGCTGTCTGAATTCTGCCGAGGAGGAAGTGCTGGAGCGCGCATTGCGGGGCAAATGCTCTGGTACTCACACCAATCGCAGAGCGGGCTCACGCTTGTCGGGAAGGAACTCGCTGACTCAATTTTGGCGATGGTCCGTAGAGCGTGTTGCCTAGCTGCCTCCAGTTGGTTCGGCGTTTTCGTGTCTCGAATCTCTTTTTCGTGGGCCAGATAGTGCCATACCAGGGAGACATCCTTCGTATCAGGCCATCGATGACGTATCGCCACCTCGTATAGTGCAAGCTGGGTATCACTCCTGACTTTGTCCAGTGAAGGCAGGCGGCGTGCGGTCTTGTAATCGTGGATTTCGACGCGGCCCTCGCTAGCATTTGAAATGCGGTCAATGACGCCCTGAAACGAATCTGCCCCTGCCAAGGGGAAAGAGATCTCCATCTCCACTCCAATGGTGCTCACCTGATTGAAAGGATGGAACCGCGTGTAGTAGCGCGAGACCATTTCCCGACCGCTCTCGAGATAGTCCCGCGCGGTGGTCCCGGTCCTCACAACTCTCGTTGAAGGGGTCAGCGTCGCATTCCATTGTTCATTGTAGAACTCGAGGATTTCGCTCTGGGAATTCAGTTTCGGAATCTGCAAATCGGCATACAGTTTTCGAAGCGTTTCGTGAACCACGCTGCCGAGGTGCAATTCGATGGTTCGGCTTGGCGGCTGAATACCTTGGATGTAACGAAACTCGTACTTCTTGGGGCACTGCAAATAACACGAGAGTTTAGAGTGTGAATATTGGGCCACTTTGGAACCACGACAGGTCCGCTAGTCGCCCGAGATTATTTGTCTCAGTAATTATCGCGTCAAGAAAATTCGCGGTGACGGCGGACTAGGAAGCTGCTTTCGTTCCCTCTTTTTCCGCTTGTGAAAAGGTGACGAGGGCATCAAGCCGTTCGCGTGCGGCGCCTGAGTCGATCGAGTGCGCAGCAAGGCGCGCTCCGTCGGCGAAGTCCGTCGCGCGGCCGGCCGCGACCAAGGCTGCGGAGGCATTGGCGAGCACAATGTCGCGGTGCGGGCCATGATCGTCATAGACCATCGAGCGGTCGAGCACTTTGTGGATGATCTCCGCGTTTTGCTTGGCGTCGCCGCCTCGAATGGATTCCAGCGGCGCGCGGCGCAAGCCGAAATCCGCAGGCGTCACGGTGAAGGTGCGCACTTCTTTGTCACGCAACTCGGCAACGTGGGTCTCGCCCGAGATCGAAACCTCATCGAGCCCATCCGCTCCGTGGACCACCAGAGCGCGGCGCACGCCGAGTTCACCGAGCGCCCGCGCGAGTAGAACGGTCAGGCTCGCGTCATACACGCCGACCACCTGCGCCGAAGCTCCGGCCGGGTTCGTGAGCGGTCCGAGCAGATTGAACACCGTGCGCATTTTCAATTCGCGGCGCGCGGACATCGCGTGGCGCGTGGCCGCATGCATCGCCGGGGCAAACAGAAAGCCGATGCCGATTTCCTCAATGGCGCGCGCGATTCGCTCCGGCGGGAGATCGATCCGCACGCCGAGCTGTTCGAGCACATCAGCCGAGCCGCAGCGCGAGCTGATCGAGCGGTTGCCGTGCTTTGCCACGCGCACGCCCGCTCCCGCGACAACAAACGCCGCAGCGGTGGAAACATTGAACGTCCCCGAGGCATCTCCGCCGGTGCCGCAGGTATCGACGAGCGCTTCGTCCGCATGCGAATGCCCTGCCGGGAAAATCGGCGTGGCGTGGCGGCGCATCGCTGTCGCAAAGCCGACGAGCTCGTCCACTGTTTCGACCTTCATCCGCAAGCCGGTCAGCAGCGCGGCGATTTGCGCGTCGGTGGCGTTGCCGGCGAGAATCTGCTCCATCGCCGCGTCGGCTTCGGCCCGCGAGAGGTCTTCTCCCGCAACGATTTTTTCGAGCGCTTTGAGGATCATATTCTTGAACGCGAAGCCTGCCTTGCCCGGCCTCTGAGTTCCAAGTAAACTGAGACGCTTTTATAGGTGAGTGAATTCTAGCACTTCTCGGACCGGCTTCCGTTCGGCCGATGCGGCCAGCATGAAAATCCACGAATACCAGGCCAAGGCGATTCTCGCGAGATTCGGCGTACCGGTGCCGCGCGGCGAAGTCGTGCTCAAGGCCGAGGACGCGAAGGCTGCGGCGCAGAAGCTGGGGACGCCGGTAGTCGTCGTCAAAGCGCAAATTCACGCGGGCGGCCGCGGCAAGGCCGGAGGCGTCAAGATTGCAAAGTCGGCGGACGAAGCCGCGGCGGCCGCCGAGCGCATGCTGGGACTGAAGCTCGTGACGGCGCAAACGGGCCCGGAGGGACGCATCGTCCGGCGCGTGTTGATCGAAGAAGGGCTTGACATCAAGCGCGAGCTCTACCTGAGCGTGCTCGTGGACCGCACGGCGAGCGCTCCGGTGTTCATGGCCAGCGCCGCGGGCGGAATGGAAATCGAGCAAGTCGCGAAAGAGCGGCCGGAAGCGATTCTGCGCGAGACGATTCGTCCCGAGACGGGCTTTCAGGCCTATCACGCGCGCAAGCTCGCGTTTGGCTTGGGGCTTTCGGCGGAGCTCGTGAACGCCGCCGTGCCGTTCTTGCAATCTCTCTATCGCGCGTTCATTGAAACGGATGCGTCGCTCCTCGAGATCAATCCGTGCGTCGTGACGGGCGACGGCCGTCTTGTGGCGCTCGACGCCAAGGTGAATTTCGACGACAACGCGCTCTACCGCCACCCGGAGTTCATGGAGCTGCGCGATCTGGACGAAGAAACGCCGCTCGAAGTCGAAGCCTCGAAATACAAGCTCAACTACATCAAGCTCGACGGCACGATCGCGTGCATGGTCAACGGCGCGGGCCTGGCGATGGCCACGATGGACATCATCAAGCTGAGCGGCGGTAATCCCGCGAATTTCCTCGATGTCGGCGGCGACGCGTCGGAGGAGCGCGTGAAAAACGCGTTCCGCATCCTGCTGAGCGATACGAATGTGAAGGCCGTGTTCATCAACGTGTTCGGCGGCATCCTGCGGTGCGACATGCTGGCGAGCGGCATCGTCAAAGCCGCCAAGGAGCTGAAAATCAAGGCTCCGGTGGTCGTGAGAATGGAAGGCACCAACGTGAAGCAGGGGCAGGAAATCCTGCGCAATTCGGGAATGAATTTCACGGTCGCGATTGGAATGAAAGACGGAGCGGAAAAAGCGGTTGCTCTGGCCCGCGGCGCGCAATGAGCATACTGGTCGACAAAAGCACTCGCGTGATCGTCCAAGGCCTCACGGGCCGTGAGGGAAGTTTTCAGACGCAGCAGATGATCGACTATGGCACGAAGATCGTCGCCGGCGTGACTCCCGGCAAGGGTGGGACGAAGCATCTCGGCGTGCCCGTGTTCGATACGGTGATCGAGGCCGTGCGCGAAACCGGCGCAAACGCGGCGCTCGCGTTTGTTCCGCCGCCTTTCGCCGCGGATGCGATCCTCGAAGCGGCGGATGCGGAATTGCCGCTCGTCATCTGCATTGCGGAAGGCGTGCCGGTGCTCGATATGGTCCACGTCGCCGCCGCGCTGAAGAATTCGAAGACGCGGTTGATCGGACCCAACTGCCCGGGAATCATTTCTCCGGGCAAATGCAAGCTCGGCATCATGCCAGGCTTCATCCATAAGCAGGGCCACGTCGGTGTTGTGAGCCGCAGCGGCACGCTCACGTATGAAACGGTGGGCCAGCTTACGGCCCTCGGCATCGGGCAATCCACCTGCATCGGCATCGGAGGCGATCCGATCATCGGCACGTCGTTTTTGGACGCGATACGAATGTTCAACGATGATCCGGAAACGCACGCCATCGTGATGATCGGAGAAATCGGCGGCAACGCGGAGGAAATTGCGGCGGACTTTATCAAAAAGCACGTCAAGAAGCCGGTGGTCGGTTTTGTGGCCGGGCAGACTGCGCCGCCCGGCCGCCGCATGGGCCATGCAGGAGCGATCATCAGCGGCGGGCAGGGCACGGCCAAAGAGAAGTACGCGGCGCTACGCGCTGCGGGAATTCACACGGTACAAAGTCCGGCGGAGATTGGCCAAACCCTTGCCGATGTGTTGAAGAAATCGAAAACAAAGTCCCATTCGAAATCCCGCTTGAAAAAGAAACCTGCGGCTCGTCGAGCGCGCCGCAGAAAATAGCTCGCAAATTCCAGGAGGAATGTTTTGGCAACCGAACGCACTCTTACAATCATCAAGCCCGACGCCGTGGGCCGCGGACTTACCGGCGAAATCCTGAGCCGCATTCACGCAGCGAAATTTCAGATTGTCGCGATCAAGTCGCTGCGGCTGACGAAGACCGAAGCGGAAGGGTTTTACGCCGTGCACCGCGAGCGGCCGTTTTTCGGGGAGCTGACGGATTTCATGAGCTCGGGGAAAGCCGTCGTCATCGTCCTCGAAGCGGAGGGCGCCATCTCGAAATGGCGCGACACGATGGGCGCCACCGATCCCGCGAAGGCCGCTCCCGGCACGATCCGCAAAGAGCTGGGCACGAGCATTCAGTACAACTGCACGCACGGCTCGGATGCGCCGGCGACCGCGGCGTTTGAGATCGGCTATTTCTTCGCGGGGCTCGATCTGGTTTAGGTTTCGCGCCGTCCAATCACGGCGGGAATCGGGCTAGAATGTCGCTTTCCGTTGCTCTTATGGACCCCCTGCGCGAACTCGGGAAGCTGCTGCTCGTCGCCGGTGTCGTTCTCGTCGGCGTTGGCGCCCTGTTGGTGTTTGGCGCCAGGCTCCCGTTCCGCCTCGGGCGCCTGCCCGGCGACATCGCGTATCAGAGCCGCCACGGCTCGTTCTACTTTCCGATCGTCACGTGTATTCTCGTGAGCGTCGCCCTCACGCTGATTTTCTGGGTCGTGAATTTCTTCCGCCGCTAGAGCCATGAACCAAACGTCACTCTTCGATCTCGCGCCCGAGCGCCACATCTGGAAAGTCAGCGAGCTGACCGAGCGCATCAGCGAACTGCTCGAGCGCGCGTTCACGGATGTATGGATCGAAGGCGAAGTCTCGAATTACCGCGCGGCGCAATCTGGTCATCTCTATTTCACGCTCAAGGACGCGCGGTCGCAAATCCGCTGCGTCTGCTTTCGCGATCAGGTGCGCGGGCTGAAGTTCCGCCCAGAGGACGGCTTGCACGTCACGGTGCGCGGATCGCTCGGCGTGTACGAGCCGCGCGGCGAGTATCAGGTGTACGTCAGCTACATCGAGCCGGTCGGCCTTGGCGCGCTGCAACTCGCGTTCGAGCAGCTCAAGCGGAAGCTTCAGGACGAGGGGCTGTTCGACGAGGAGCGCAAAAAGCCGCTGCCGATTCTGCCAAGATGCATCGGTGTGGTGACGTCTCCGACGGGCGCGGCGATCCGCGATATTTTGCGCGTGCTCAAGCGGCGATTCGCCAACGTGCGCGTGCAGCTCTATCCCGTAAAAGTGCAGGGCGAGGGCGCGGCCGGCGAGATTGTGGCCGCGCTGCGCCATTTCAACCGCGCCAAGGTGGCGGACGTGCTGATCGTGGCGCGCGGCGGCGGGTCGCTCGAAGACCTGTGGGCCTTCAACGAGGAAATCGTGGCCCGCGCGATCGCCGCCTCCGAAATCCCCGTGATCACGGGCATCGGCCACGAGACCGATTTCACGATTGCCGATTTCGTAGCCGATCTGCGCGCGCCGACGCCTTCGGCTGCCGCCGAGATCGTTCTCCAATCCAGGCAGGAATTCGAGCGCCACATCGCCGCGCACTACCGCGATCTCGTCCAGCAGATGCGCTACCTGCTCTCCGAACGGCGGCACCGCGTGCGCGATTTGCAAACGCATCGCGGCTTTCGTCAGATCGAAGTGCTCGTGCGGCGGCGCCACCAGCAATTGGACGAGCTCTCGTCGTCGCTCGGAACCGCAGCGCGTCTGCGGCTCGCATTGGCGCGCGAGCGGACCACGAAAGCGAGCGCGCAGATTTCTTCATTCGATCTGCGAACGCGCGCAGCCGTGCTGCGGCGGCGCATCGAACAGCAGAGGCAAGCGCTGCGGGCGGCGCTCGAACGCGTGATGACGCGGAAGCAGCGGCGATTCACGTTCGCGCACGTGCGATTTGCCGCGCTCGACTTGCGAGCGCGGGTCGGCAAACTCCGCCGCACACTCGACCAGCGCATGAGCGAGCTGCGCATGCGGATAGATCGCGCGCTCATCGCCAAACGTCGCGGGCTCGCGGCCGCGGCGCTTCAGCTCGAAGAGCGCAGCCCATTCCAGCTACTCGAGCGCGGTTATGCGATTGCTTACGATGCCTCGGGGAAAGTTCTGCGCTCGCCCGATCAGGTCGCGCTCGGCGACAATATTTCCGTCCGCCTCGCCCGAGGACAGCTCGATGCCACCGTCCGAAGGAAGCGGAATACGTAGTTACCTCCGTGGTGTTTTCATGCTCTTTAATTGTTCGCAATTCCAGAAATCTGTCGGGGCCCTGCGCGTCCAGAATCCAAGGGTTGATTGAATAGGAGAATGGGCTGCCCTCCAAGTCGGTATTCTCCACTCAAAGGAGACGGTACCGTTTCGATTTGCCCGATTCCGCTAGTTGGGGTCTAATCCTTCAGGCGCACCAATCTTTCCCGGGAGTCTGTCGATGTCATCTAGACCACCTATCCCAGACACCGTGAAACGCGAGGTACGTCAACGCTGCGGCTTCGGTTGTGTATTCTGTGGACTCCCAATTTATGAGTTCGAGCACATAGAGCCCTGGGCTCGGGTACAGGAACATCGTCCTGAGAACCTGGTTCTTCTATGCCCCAATCACCATGCCGAGTTCACGAGGAACCAACGGTCAAAGGCGGACATCTCCGATGCTGCCCGGAAGCCCTTCAATTTGAATGTGGGTATCGTGCGCCATGTCTTCCATGTCAACAAGCCTCCCCTGGAAGTACTCCTCGGAAGTAACAGGTACATACGCGTGCCGCGGATCTTGGTCGTAGATGGAACGCCGCTGATCAGCGTAGAAAACCTAGTCGAAGATGGCACCGAAGTCGGCATCAGCGCCTTGATATACAGTCGTGAGAAAACTGAGATTCTTCGCATTGAGCGGAACGAATGGATTACGTCCTCAAATCAATGGGACATCGAAACAATTGGGCCTCGACTGATCATAAGAAACGACACAAGCAAGATATTGTTGCAGATTCGCGTCGACCCCCCGAGTCAAATCACCTTTGAGCGGGGTATGCTCTACTACCAAGGATGGGAGTTAAATTTCGGCGAGGACTACGTCCAGTACCAAGGTAAGCAGCGCCTGACCATGGTCAATTGCAGGTTCGAGAACTGTGCTGTTGGGCTGGCATTGGAATCCAGGAAATTAGGTCTAGGAGGGTCCTCCAATACTCATCTCGTCCGCGTACTATTCCTCTTCTGTTCCGCCAGCGACCTTCAGCACAGCGAGGAACGCTTCCTGGGGGATATCCACGCGGCCGACGCGCTTCATGCGCTTCTTGCCTTCCTTTTGCTTTTCGAGGAGCTTGCGCTTGCGCGTGATGTCGCCGCCGTAGCACTTCGCCAGCACGTTCTTTCGGATGGCGCTTATCGTCTCGCGGGCGATCACGCGGCTGCCAATCGCAGCCTGAATCGGGACCTCGAACATCTGGCGCGGAATCAGCTTCCGCAACTGACTCACGAGGGTGCGCCCGCGCTCGTAGGATAGGTCGCGGTGGCAGATGATCGTCAGCGCGTCCACCGGCTCACCGGCAATCAGCACGTCGAGTTTGACGAGATCCGATTCGCGGTAGCCGGAGAGGTGATAGTCGAGCGAAGCGTAGCCCCGCGAGACGCTCTTCAGCCGGTCGTAGAAATCGAGCACGATTTCGTTCAGCGGCATCTCGTAGGTGAGCATGATGCGCGTGGGCGCGAGATATTCGAACTTCTTCTGCACGCCGCGCTTTTCCTCGCACAGCGCCAGCACCCCGCCGACGGACTCCTCCGACGTGATGATCATCGCCGTGAGGATCGGCTCCTCGATCTTTGCAATCGATGTCGGAGGCGGGAATTTCGTTGGGTTATCGACTTCCATGACTTCACCGGAAGTCGTGGTAATCCGGTATTCCACGCTCGGCGCCGTGGTGATCAGGTCGATATTGAATTCGCGCTCCAGCCGTTCCTGCACGATTTCCATGTGCAGAAGGCCGAGAAACCCGCAGCGAAAGCCGAAGCCGAGCGCGACGGAGTTCTCCGGCTCGTAGAAGAAGGCGGCGTCGTTGAGCTGCAGCTTGCCGAGCGCATCGCGCAACAGTTCGTAATCGGTCGCGTTCACCGGAAACAATCCGGCGAAGACCATCGGCTTGATCGCTTCAAAGCCGGGAAGCGGCGGGGCGGGGCGGTCGGCTTCGACCACTGTATCGCCCATGCGGGCGTCGGCCACACGCTTGATATTGGCGATGATGAAGCCGACGTCGCCCGCCGCGAGCTCGTCCAGCACAACGGGCTTGGGCGTGAGCGCGCCGAGAGCCTCGACTTCATAGACTTCATTGCCCGCGCAAAGGCGAACCTTCATGCGCGGTGCGATGCGGCCCTCCATCACGCGCACCAACACGACCGCGCCGCGATATATGTCGAACCACGAATCGAAAATGAGAGCGCGGAGGGGCGCATCGGCCGACCCTTTCGGCGGCGGAACGCGCGCCACGATCGCCTCGAGCACATCCTCCACGCCGAGCCCGCTCTTCGCACTGATCAGGAGGGCATCGTCGGCGGGAATTGCCAGCACATTTTCAATCTGCTCCTTCACGTATTCGGGCTGCGCGGCGGGCAAGTCGATCTTGTTGATCACCGGAATGATCGCGAGATTGTGGCGCGAGGCGAGGAACGCGTTGGCGACCGTTTGCGCCTCCACGCCCTGGCTCGCGTCCACCACCAGAAGCGCGCCCTCGCAGGCGGAAAGCGCGCGTGAGACTTCATAGGAAAAATCCACGTGCCCCGGCGTATCGATCAGGTTCAGTTGATATTCATGGCCGTCTTTTGCAGTGTAGTGCAGGCGGATGCTCTTGGCCTTGATCGTGATGCCGCGCTCGCGCTCGAGATCCATCGAGTCGAGCACCTGCGCGGTCATCTCGCGCTGGCTGAGCGCACCCGTGAGCTCGAGCAAGCGGTCGGCCAGGGTGGATTTCCCGTGGTCGATATGCGCGATGATGCAGAAATTCCGGATGAACTGGGGATCCATGGATTCTCATGCGGATCGCGGCCCGGCAGAGACGCCACGCGCTCGGTGCGCGCCCGCCGCGTCCTTCAAACTATCGAGTGTGCCACAGTTTGCAGCGCCCGGCCAGCGGGGCGCCGGACCATGTCTTAGCCCAATAATTCTGTCACCCCTTAACGGCCCAGTGAAAATGTCACCCTATGAACCGGGAGACATTTCGC
>Ga0209415_10001733_pt1 | contig 41377 bp, 33 predicted proteins | sample PeaSoiSIISIP2007_FD_187696 | JGI IMG/M metagenome (GOLD analysis project Ga0209415, IMG submission 187696) | Peat soil microbial communities from Weissenstadt, Germany - SII-SIP-2007 (SPAdes) (version 2) | ecosystem: Environmental > Terrestrial > Soil > Wetlands > Peat | place: Germany...
GGGCGTAGCTCAGTGGTAGAGCAGCGGCCTTTTAAGCCGAAGGTCGTGGGTTCGATCCCCACCGCCCCTACCAACCACTAAGTTTCCGTACTTCAGCAAAACTTCACGATACAAAGATGTAACAAGATGTTAATACTACCCGGCTTGACGGAGGCCCGACCTACGCCGTAAGATCGGGGCCTCCGCAATTCGCATCCTAGCGCGTCCCCGCTATGTGACGAAAGGAAAGGAAGGGAGGGCGATTCATGCGCCCCAGACTTTCGCATTGGTGTCGAGACGTCCTTGGAAATGCCGGGTTGCTCCGCGCGGCGGCGATTTTATTTCTTGCGATTGGATTCTGGCAACCGTGCGGTGCTCAGCAGGCCAGTCCAGAGGCGCGCTTAGGCACATGGACGCCGTTAAGCATCGAGCAAGTGAGAGACACCGCCTCTCTCACCCTCCCGCGTTCGGAGTCGGGAGTCGACGCCAAGCTGGTCAAAGTAACGCGCAGGCCCGATCTGGAGTATTTGCTTTCGACCATTGTCCAACGAAGGGGAAGCCAAGGCCTCTTTCTTTATCAGGTTGAGATACCGTCTCAGGCCAGTTACGACGGACAGTGGACATGGATCGTTGCTGTCGCAGCTCGTAGACAAGAAGCCTACGAACTCTACAGCTTCGAGAGCATGGAAAGGCGCGCTAACGTCGCGGCGGAGTTCAATCGCTTCGCGTCGGAACTTGCCCTGACGCTCTCCAAATCCGAACTGGCGAATTTCGCGGCATTTTTCCTGGAGACTACGGTCCCGTTCCGGCCGGGAGAAATCGTGCTTGACCAGGACACTCTACGCGATTCCGTCGGGCGGCATTACTTCACGGCGTACGACGAAGCGTGGAGATCCATCGACGCGTATTCACGATGGTGGCATGGTTTTTTGGATGCGGAAACCGCATCCGAGTTGGCGCCCAGAACCGAAATCGAACCAGACGGGCGCTACCGCGTCACGCTGAGTCGTGTGGTTACAACCGATGGCGCGCACCCGCAGGTGCAGCAGTGGCAGATGGAGATTTCACCGGCGGGGAATGTGCAGGCCACGTCTATGCGAACGATTTTCCCCAAGGCGCCTCGGTGGATGTTTTATGACTCGCCGCAGCAAGCAAAGGTGGCGCCGGTCCTACCTTAGATCTCGATGGATTCATCAAGGTGGTTGTTTCTGCTGTCGGTCAATGGAACAAGTTTCAATAACTTCAGGATATATGTCACCTGTCAATGGCAAGACTACTTGGCGCCATTTGACACCAATGGAAAAAGGGCAGTGGTGCTACGCCATTAGCAACTCAGGACTTATTTTTTGGAGTTGCAATTTCGATCCCCACCGCCCCTACCAATCTCATTCATTACACAGTTTTTGACTTTGCATTAGACACCAATTCAGTTTGGACACCGATGTGCCGGACGGTCAGCGGGGTCCCCATCCCGATACACACTACACCCATAACGAGGGTTCTTGCGAAGAAGCCTTTCATCGATCCTTGATCTTTAGGCGTGATTTGTATTGCTTGCCTGATCAACCCAGAGCATCTCGCATCAACAGCATATTCCCGGAAGGGTCTCGATGAATCCCCCGCGCTAAACACTTGCTAAGTCTTCGCTTCGATTCACATAGAGCCGTCCGGCGCGAATTGCCGCAACGCTCTGGAGCTTTTGCCGCCCCGTGCGTTTCTTCCCGTCAGTGTCCATGAAAAGAAACGTTCCTTCGCGGACCTCGAGGATACTTATGTCCGCCCCTGTGCCAGGCCGAAGGGTTCCCAGCTCGATCCCGAAATTGAACATGCGCGTCGGCCTGATCGTGACCCGTTCAATCACTTGGTCCAGGTTCAGCCCGAGGGCCAGGAACTTGGAAGCCGTCGTGATCAGGTCATAATTCGGCCCGTTTATGCTAGTGGTTGCGATGTCACTGCTGATCGTGTCGGGACTTAAATTCTGCTGCAAGCACTTTTCTGCTACGTCGAAGTCAAAACTGTTGCTGCCGTGGCCAACGTCGAAAAGAACTCCCCGCTCGCGAGCTTCCTTTACCTCGGGCCGGAGCTTTCCGTTTGCATCGAGGATTCCATTTGGCCGCCCGTTAAAACAGTGAGTCAACACATCGCCCTTTCGTATTTGGCCGACGATCTCCGGCAAAGGAGAAAACGAATCCCCCAAATGCACCATGAGGGGCAGATTAGAAGCCTTGGCCGCTTCCAGCGCTCTCTTAAGGACCTCGAGATCGTTTGGCCCCGTGGTTTCCCTAGACAGCCGACATTTTATTCCCACCACCTCGGGCTTGTTCTCCTCGGCCGCGCGCACAGTGGCTTGCGAATTCACCCAATCGAGGTTCCCATATTCCCCCGCCAGGCCCATCATCACTCCGAAACCATTAATGTCCAGCAGCGCGTAGATCCGAGTGGCGGAGGGCTTGATGACGTACTTCTTGAACCCGAAGATGCCGGCGTAACCTGTCAAGCCGGTATCCACCGCCGTCGTCACCCCACGGTCCAGGCAATAGTGATCGGCATTCACCGTAATGGGGCCCATGCCCTCAAAGACGTGCACGTGGACATCGATAATTCCCGGGGTCACGATCTTGCCTTTGGCGGAAACAATGCTGCGAGCTCGAGCAGCGGGGATGTCCGGTGACACTTCCAGAATCTTGCCGTCCTTTACCGCCACGTCGAGCGCGGTGTACAGGTTCTGCGCAGGGTCGATGACGGTGCCGCCCTTAATCAACAAATCGCAGTCAAGAGACGAATTCTGAGCGGGAGAAGCAGGCAGCGCTTCCGCACTGGCGAGACTACACGAGGTCAGCACACCCGATCCGAGAATCAATTTGGAAAACTGGCGGCGCGTTAGCATGAGAATCTCCCTGATCCGCTCGTCCGCTTAGACAGGATCTCCGACTCCAGGCGAATCTGCCCCATGTCCGGCAACGACCTCGTTGACAAGCGCCTCAAGGGCGGGCTATTCCCCGGTCTGGGGCGAAGGGCGGGGCGCTCAGTGCGGCGAGCTTTCCAAATCCATTACCTTCAAGTACAGAACTAATTCAACGTCGAGATGAGAAGAACGAGCTCAGGCAACAGCGATTAGCTCAATTTCGACGCGCCCTCCGTGCAAACGGGCTACCTCGACCGTGGCTCGCGCGGGCGGATGAGAAGGGAAGTAACGACTGTACACTTTCCCCATCGCGTCAAAATCGTTCATGTCTTTCAGATACACGGTCGTCTTCACCACCCGATCGAGCGAGGACTCGGCTGCTTCGAGAATGGCTTTGATGTTTTCCATGACAAGTTCCGTTTGGCGCGTGATGTTATCTTCAATCACCTGCCCGGTCTTCGGGTCGCGCGCAGTTATACCCGCCACGAATACGAATCCGTTGGCCTTGATCGCCTGCGAGAAAGGTCCGACAGGTTTCGGCGCACGATCCGTCGAAATCTCGCGGATCTTTGTTCCCGAAGCTGTGGGTTTATTTTCGGCACTGCTGGCTACTCCTGGCACGACAGCGGCGACGAGTCCACCCGCGGCCGCATGGCCTAGGAATGTTCTTCGTTTCATATAGTCTTCTCCTAGTTTTCCATAGCTGGACTAAGTTCTTGGAAAGTGCTGAAGTGACCTGCTCCCAGATTCCGCACACATCATAATACGACATCCGAGCTATTTTGAAATCGATACGACTTCTCGGCTTTCGTCTTCGTTGTATTTTTGTGACCTTCGGCATTGCGTCGCGTAGGTCAGGGCTCCACGCTAAAGCCAGGACTACATCGGCAAGAAGCAAGGACTCCCACCCTTTCGCAGCGTCGCGAATGGCTGGGCCACGCGTCCTATCGCGCTCCTGGACCAAGCCAAAAAAATATTGCGCTGGGACCCTTGGAGAGGTGTAAAGTGGGGCTACGGGAAACCAAAAAAGCGACTCCGGGTTGAACAGGCCTAAATTGTCAGGTGTACACCAGTCAGACGGAAGGAGCATGTCATGATCAATGCCAAGTTCCAGGGTCCGATGTGGCTTAGAATTGGAGTGGGTGTGCTGGGCCTCGGTGCTTTCTTGATGCTCCCATCCGCTTCGATCGCCGGAGGCGCGTCCAGCAAGCCGGTTACGTTCGCCAAGGACGTCGCGCCGATTTTTCAGGCGAAGTGTCAGGAGTGTCACCATCCGGGAACCGCCGCGCCGATGTCTCTGGTGACTTATGAAGAGACGCTGCCGTGGGCGGATAAAATCAAGGACCGCGTGGTCACCCGTAACATGCCGCCGTGGCACCTCGACAGAACAGTTGGAATCCAGAAATTCAAGAACGACACTTCCTTGACGGATGAGCAGATCGACACGATCGTCCGGTGGGTCGATTCGGGCAAGGCGCCTGGGAACCCGAAAGACATGCCGGCCCCGAAGATGTGGCCGAGCGATGAAGGATGGCAGTTAGCCGAACAGTTCGGCCAGCCGGATATCGTTGTCAAATCCGCGCCCTACACTGTGCCGGCCCTGGGACAGGACGCCTGGTGGAAGCCGCTAAGCGACGTACTCCCGGTGACCGAGGCGCGATGGGTGCGCGCGGTCGAGATGCGGCCGGGAACTTCCGCGGGGCGGCGCGTTACGCATCATGCCCTCGCTCAGCTCCTGCAGGATGAACCGGGCGTCAGCAGCGCCGCGGACGACGACGGAATCGGGCCAGCTGCCCAAGCGGTACGCAATGATGGAGGGCTCTTGATGGAATGGGCGATCGGGAAACAATTCGACGTCTACCCTTCCAATACCGGCAAATTGCTGCTGCCGGGAGCACGGATTCGGTGGGATGTGCACTACCACTCCGTCGGCGAACAGGTTCAAGATGATGTCATGCTGGGCATCTATCTCTATCCCAAGGGCATGACGCCGAAGTACCGGACGCGCCTGATGGAATTTCACGCGAACCAGCAGGGCCGCGTTCTGGATATTCCTCCGAACTCAATCACCGAGACTCAGTCTTTCCACGTGCTGAAGGAGCCCGCCAGGTTTGAGAACTTTCAGCCGCACATGCATCTGCGCGGCAAGGCGATGTCCATGGAAGCGATCTTGCCGGACGGCACAACCGAGATGCTCAGCTACGTCGACCGCTTCCAATTCAACTGGATGAATAATTATATTTACGCAGAGGACGCGGCGCCGGTGCTCCCAAAGGGCACGGTCATCCGCATTACGGCCTGGCATGACAACACCGCCGCCAACTCCAACAATCCCGACCCGAACCAGTGGGTCGGCTGGGGCGAGCGCACGGTCGACGAGATGGCGCACGCCTGGGTGAACGTCACCTACATCACCGAAGACGACTATAAGGAGTGGCTCGCCAAGCATAAGCCGGACCAATCGATGCCGGAAATGATGCACGGCCACTAATTCGGAACTCGAAAGGCTGGGAGGAGCAGCAACTTTTTCAGAGTTGTCGGCTTCTTATTTTTTATTTAGGCTTTGTGGGTCGCGGCTTCAGCCACGACAATAAAACACCGAGGAAAAGTGGGCTTTAGCCCCTGACGGCCCTTCGAGTTTGGGTGGCTGTTTATTTGTGAGATGACTTCTTGCTGCTCCTCGTTCTCGGCTCAGGGAGTCGGGATTGTGGCACACAACTCAAATTGAGAAGGAGTATTTTCGAATGCGCTCGTTGCGATCGTCGGTGACACCTCTGTATGGTGCAATCCTGCTCGCAAGCTGGGCGCTCGTCTGGGCGGCGCTGCCTGCGAACGGGCAATCAGGACAGTTGCCCATGGAACCTTTGCACACCGCGGGTCAGAGTGTGACGGCCGCCTACGAGGGTTGGTTCAAGAATCCGGACGGCAGCTTCAGTATGCTTTTTGGTTATTTCAATCGGAATATGCAAGAAGAGCTGGACATCCCGGTTGGCGATAATAACCGGATGGAGCCGGGCCCCGCCGACCAGGGCCAGCCCACGCATTTTCTGCCTCGAAGGCAGTGGGGCGTCTTCACCGTAACGGTACCGGAGAATTTCGGGACCGAAAAGCTCACCTGGACGATCGTCGCCAACGGCCAGGCGACTGCCGTCCCTGCCCACCTGGATGCCCGATGGGAGATCGCGCCCTTCTCCGATGTGGGCATTGGCAACACGCCGCCCCTCATTAGCTTTGAAGAGGGAGGCCCGTCTGTACAGGGTCCGCGCGGGATCAGTATCGCGCTCGAGACGACGATGCCGAATCCGGTCACGCTGAACTTGTGGACCGCCGACGATGCCAAAACATTTCAGGGCGGCAAGGCCCCCGATTCTCCTCCCGTGACGGTGACGTGGAGCAAGTTCCGCGGACCGGGCGCCGTGAAGTTCGCCAATAGCAAGCCCCCGGTCGAAAAATCGGACCGCAAGTGGAACCCCACCCCAGCCGTCAGCGGCAAGGCGACCACGACCGCTACGTTCAGCGAGCCCGGAGAGTACGTGTTGCACGTGGTAGCCAACGATTGGTCCGGGGACGGCGGCGGCGGATTCCAGTGCTGCTGGACGAATGGTCAGGTGAAGGTCACCGTCAAGCCGGGAGCGACGGGCGGCCGGTAATTAGGTGTCAGTCGATCGATTCGTCAGGGTGGTCCAAATTGGTCTGGGAATCGACCAACGCCATAGTCCGTGTTCGTGAGTTTCGCCTGCCACTTGGAAGCTAGCCTCTACTTCGTGTCCGGTTGCGATTCCAGCTTGGCTAGAAATGTTTTGGCGGCACCCTCTTGTTGCGGGTCGGTGTGGTGTTTCAGGATCAGCCGAAGCTGGGCTTCGGCATCGATCTTGTCCCCTTCGGCCTCATAGATATGAGCAAGGAGAAAATAGAGAGGCACGTCGTTGTGATTGACGTCAATCTCCGACGCTTGTAGCGCGCTCTTCTTAGCCTCCACAAGATTTTTCATATGGAACAAAGCCGCCGCGCGGTAGTAGTAAGCGTATCCATCGCCCCCCGAGTTAAGGCCGAGGGCGAGGTTCGCCAGGTTTAGAACCTGTTCCCATTCTCGATTGCGGGCCGAAAACTCCGCCAGGCAAAAATACGCCGGCAAGTATTTCGAATCAATCGTCATGGCATGATCGCAAGCATCGCGGGCTTGCTGTCTGTTATGTTGCTCCTCCAGAACCATTCCCAGCATGACCCACGCCGCCGAATAGGTTTGAAATTTATCAATCGCGCCGCGCACGTGCAGTTCGGCATCTTTGAATTCACTCTTATTGTTCGAATCACATGCTTTTTCATATTCGCTTCTGGCCTGCGAGGGAACGCTTAGCCTCGTAACACTGATGGCGGCGTCTCGATCTCCGGAAACATTCCATGGAAGACAATTCTCGTCCGTGAAAACTCCGCCCTTTGAAAGCGATGCAGTATTTGACGTGGATTGGGGGCCCGTAACCGGTGAGTAGCGCCCGCTCATTACGGCTCCGCCGACCGCTCCGTGGTTAGGTCCGGTCGAACCTGGATAGCCGCCCTTTTGCGCATGGCACGGGAATGCCAAAATCGGCATAGCCAGCGCACAAAATGCGGCTTGTTTCCAATTCAGAATGGCCACAAACCGATACCAGCCCGGTTTCGGCGTGCTGCCGGTCCGCGGGGAGACCTCCCCACTGGAACATGGATTCCGGGGCCCTATGCGGACATCCGTCATGATTTGAATACTATTCTCTTTTTATACAGAAACAAGACCATTCGTACGGTCGGGCCGGCAAGTCGCTCGTTCGGAAGGCAGCGCCGCGCACTAGCTCGCGAACACCAGCGTCGAGGGCGTCGGCGTCGGAACGATCTCGACCGACTTGAATCCCGCTTCACCGAGCCATTTGCGGTAATCGGACTGGCGGTACGTAAACCCGTCTTTCGTCACCGCCAGCATCTGCGAGGCGAACAACATCGCGAACGGATGGCCCGTCCGATCGTCGTTGAGGACGAAATCGTTGACCACGAGCGTCCCGCCGGGTTTAAGCGCCTTGCGGAACTTACGGAAGGTCGCCAGATTGTCCGTCGGCGCTTCCATGTGCGCGATGTGGGCGTAGATCGCGAAGTCATATTTTGCAGAGCCGAAGTCAGTCGTGTGGAAATCCCCGTCGATCGTTTGGAAGCGATCCGCGACACCGAAGTTCGCGACGAATTCGCGGCCGATTTTGTTGACATTTGGCCAATCGAGCTGAGTACCGATGGCCTGTTTGTTCGCGCCCAGCCAGACCGCCGACCAGACCCCCGAGCCACCACCGACATCCAGCCACGTCACCGCCCCCGCCTTGGCAATGCCTAACCGTTCCGCTGCCAACTGTGCGACGGGAAAGGAAAGCGCGGCGATTGCGGGAACCAGGGCATGCCAGAACGGATTGTCCGCGACCTCGGAAGTGTTCTGGGCGCTCGGCAGTCCGGTCTTCGCGGCGGTCGGCAGGTTTTGCCAGGTTGGGAAGTCCTGAAGATACACTTCAGCCAGGCCCCCGAAGTAACTGGGCTTGCCCTTCACGAGAAATGCGGAGGCGTCCGGACTGTTCTGATACCTTCCCTCCGATAAGGTTAGAAGGCCCAAACCCGTCAGGCCGTCGAGCAGAGCCTGGGCGCCGCGGAGCGAGATTCCCGTTTTCTTGGCGACATTCTCCGCGGTCGCAGGATTTCCCTCCAGTGCGGTGAATATGCCGTGCTGAGCAGCCGCGCCGAGGATGCTGCTCGCCCAACCGCCGGTAATGATCTGCATGACTTTTTCGGGAGTAGGTCCCGCCATCGATGTCTCCGATCTACGTTTTGGATGCAAGAGTATATCCGAGGACTTTGGACATTTGTCGGGTTCTTTGCGAACGATGAACTTGACACCAGTTGACAGCAATTGGAAGTGGGGCAGCGGCGCTAGGCCTTTAACACCTCAGGTTTTTTTGGAGATGCAATTTCGATCCCCGCCGCACCTACCAATCCCAAATGAGCCGGGCTCGACGCTAAGGCCAGGATTACATCGGCAAGAAGCAAAGACTCCCGCCCTTTTCACAACGTCTCGAAAGGATGTGCCACACGCCCACCCTTCCGCAACGTAGCGAATGGATGGGCCAGCCGCGTCATTCAGATCAGCTAGTCCCGCCTCGCTCATTCAGTCGTCCCACTTCTAGTGAGTACGCCCTGAGCCTCTTCAGGATTGAAAAGCCACCTTCCGATAAGGGACTTGGCCCCGTCACAGCAATACTGTAAGGAGCTTGTGTCGAATATCGTCGCTCAAAATTCTGGTTAGCGTGCCCCGGATTGAATCAATTTCATAACCAACGGACCTTAACTGCCCATCCTGCTAGTTACATCGGCGGTTGCCGAAGCGCGGCGATTCGGCCTGTTCCTAGTTGAACACATCACTCAAGTAATTGGTCTTAACTATTCTGCATAGTCTTAGTCTTGAAGAGTAGACACTTGCTAGGAAAACTACCATGAATGCTCTCCTGGTGGGCCAACGCTTCTTTGATGAACAAACCTTAGCTATCCAGCTGCGTTGTTGGGGTTTTCGGTGCGACTTTGCCAGCAACGTAACGGATGCCCGCCGGATATTGAAATCGAACCTGCATGATTTGGTCCTGAGCCTGGCATTACTGCCTGACGGAATAGGAATTGGACTGACAAAGGCCTCAGAGATACGGCCAGTAACCGCATTTATTTGTTTGGAGCTCGACGATATCTGTATTTGGATGCCGGCCTCTGATAGTGGAAGAGAATGTATGGGAAAAGCCGCGCTCTCAACCAGCGAATTTACACGCATGCTCGAAGTACTATCTAAGCAGCTAGCTTGTCAACGTTCAGCCAAATCTCCGAACCGTGAATTACGAATAGTTCCTAGTCCTCATCATCGAATTTATGGGCGGCGGAAACGTGAACGATCAGACCAACCTTCCTCATCGTTAGCACTTGTAGAAGTTATTTCGGATTAGGAAACAAACGAACCGGACTTTCCAGGATCAAGGTCGAAACTAGAGTTGGACCTGGCTTTCCAATGTCTATGCAGATTTCTTACGGACAGCAGCGCTGAACTCGGTGTTTTCTTTTTCAGACATCTGGTGCGCAGCATTGGGCTTTAACTTCTTGTCAAACCCCGAAAGAAGATAGGAGAACCATCTCTGCAGGTCGTCGTTCAGAATCTCAGCGGGATGAAAATTAAGTTTAAGAGAAATCGAGGGTTTTCTTCGCGACTGATTCCGAAAGTAGTGCTCCCAAAGTTCAGATATTTTACTCAGAGAATAAAACGCCACTGCTGCGGCGCCGTCTTCCCGAGCCATAATTTCCAAAACGTATTCAGCGAACCGCTTGCAAAACCTGATGCTTAGGATGGTCGTTTGCGGCGGCAGAAAATCTTGCAGCTCCAGCATGTAGTATCCCGCAGCTCCATTGATATCCGCCACCATCTCCCCGATGCGTTCCACCATCCGACATTCTTCCATCTGGGCCCAGCAAGGTTTCAAATCGACGAAGTGTTCCTCCTTAGGCTCGACAAGATTCTGTTGTATGAGTACAGAATTGATCCAATCGTTTTGAGCCTTGTTGTTCTTAGCCATGTATCTTTGGACTCCTTCTTCCTGGCCTATGGACGCCTTGGACCATCGACACGTTTCAAGTGAAAAAGATACCACAGTTTATAATATCCAACGTTGGCCTTGGCTTTGGCTGGCTCGAGGACCGAGGGGTTCTAGTGAATACGACGAACTCTGAGAAGTTTCAATTGCCAAGTCCTGATAAACGGTGCGAGCTTAATGGGTCGACGCAACACCTTCTAATCGGTTGATCCGACAATACTTCCCCCAGAGAACCGATCTATCCGGCTGTACTCAATCATAACTAAACAGGGCAGCGTTCTGTTTGAATGAGTGATCGCGAGCGAATTTAGCTTTGTAGAGTCCTACAAGTAGACTTCGAGCTAGTGTTGCGTCGACCTATTGAGACCGCCTTCCAGAGTTCTGTGGTTAAAGCCTCTCTCCTCTTGGCAAATTCGTTGTTTCCAATGCAGGAGAAGCGTACGATGCACGTACCAATAGCCTAAATCGGGAATTTCTGCTGGAAATACTATGTAGGAATACTCCACGCACGGAGCGAAAACAGGAGGGGACGAATGAACAGACTCAAACTATTGTTGGCGGCGACATTCTTGCTGGGCGCGCAGATGGTTGCGGCTCAAACTGCCGCTCCTTTGAAATTAGCCACTAAATATGACATGCCGGCCGCGGTCAAAGGCCGCTTCGATCATCTTGGAGTAGATATCGGCGGCAATCGGTTGTTCGTTGTCGGGGAAGAAGCGGCGCAAGTTCTCGTATTCGATTTATCCACCGGAAAATATGTTCGCGCGATCAAGGTCGATCACCCGCACGCGGTCCTGTACCGGGAAGACCTCCAGCGCATTTATATTACGGATGAAGGCAAGGGAGTGCTGAACATTTATGACGGGAAGACCTACGATCTCGTGAAAACGGTTCCACTCAAGGTGGACACGGATTCCATCGGGTACGATCCGGCCACGCACTACCTCTACATCGACAACGGCGGCGACAATGCCCACGAAACGTTTACGATGTTGAGCGTGGTCGATACCACCGCGGCCACCAAGCTTGCCGATATCAAGGTGGACGGAGACACGCTCGAAGCCATGGCGCTGGAAAAGTCCGGCGACAGGCTCTTCCTGAATAATCCGGCAAAGAATGAAGTCGAAGTGATAGACCGCAAGACAAATAAAATTGCTACGGTCTGGCCGGTCAAAATGGGTAAGGGGAACGCCACGATGGCGCTGGATGAATCCGCGCATCGTCTCTTCGTCGGCTGCCGCAGCGGAGCCATCGTGATCTTCGATAGCCAATCCGGAAAAGAACTTCAGTCGGTTCCTGTTGGAAAAGGGGTGGACGACCTGATGTTCGATCCCGCCAGCAAGCGCATCTACGCAACTTCCGGCGGCACGGGCGAGGTCGATGTGTACCAGGAAACCGACCCGGACCATTACAAATCCCTGGGGAACGTTCCTTCAGGCCCGGGCGCTAAGACGGGACTTTTAGTGCCTCAGTTGTCTCGGCTTTTCGTGGCCGTGCCGCCAAAGGGGACCACACCTGGCGAAGTCTACGTTTATCAGGTTCAATGAACGCGCCAAGAGAGGTAGCACCGAGTCACTTTGATGCAACTCTGATGGTTGCGTGCGGAAGGGGGAGAGTGCCGTGAATGTGAACAACGAACGAAGCAAGGTGTTTGCCGTAACCGTGGGAATCTGTTGTGTCTTGGCGCTCGCGGTGATTTGCGTCGCGCGCTCGGAAGCGAAGCAGAAGAAAGCGCTGAAACAAGCCCTGGATGCGCAGGGCGCGCCCATGTTCCGCGTGGACCCGTTCTGGCCCAAGCCATTGCCCAATCGATGGAGCATGCAGCAAGTGACGGGCCTCTACGTGGAACAGAAGAATAATCACGTCTGGTTTTTGAATCGCGGGGCGAATGCCGACGGCGATGAAATAGGCGGCGGCGATAATCCGCCGAGGATTGACTGTTGCGTTCGGGGACCCGAGGTCATCGAGCTCGATCAGGAAGGCAACGTGGTCAGTTCGTGGGGCGGCCCCGGCTACATTCCCCAGTGGCCCACCGCGCTGCAAACCATCATCGTGGACCGGGAGGGAAACGTCTGGATCGGGGGAACCGCGCCGCAAGACAGCATCCTGAAATTTTCGCACGACGGAAAACTGCTTTGGGATTTCGATCACCGGCCGCCGAAAGGTTCGCCGCCGCTCAAAGAGAACGATCAGCAGACCGACATCCTGATGTCCAAAGGACGTTTCAATCTTGACGAAGACGCTCACGAGATTTATCTGATTAACTGGAAGCGCTTGCTCGTATATGACATGGACACCGGAGCGTTCAAGCGCGGCTGGGGCGGCCACGGGATGCCGCTCAGCGAGATTTCCAATGACCCGATTCCGCCATACAAGTGGACTGGCGCCCCACCTCCGGATGAAAAGAACTTCGTGCCCGACCTGCACTTTGCGGAAATTTCCAAGGACGGCCTGGTTTATGTCGGCGAGCGCGGCCAGGACCGCATCGAAGTGTTCACCAAGCAAGGCAAGTTCGTGAAGGAGTTCTACGTGTCGCCCAATACGCCCTCTCGCGGGGAGGATTGCGGCGGCTTGCCACCCAACACGAAGATGCCTCCGTGCGGAACCACCTACAAGATGGTCTTTTCAAAAGATCCTGAGCAGAAATATATGTATGTGGCCGACGGAACGAACAACCACGTGTGGATTCTCGACCGCAACAGCGGAAAGACGCTCGGATCGTTCGGCAGCAACGGCAAATACGCCGGCCAGTTTCACTGGATCAATGCGGTCGGAATAGATTCGGATGGGAACATCTACACGGGAGAAGTGGAACAGGCCAAGCGAATCCAGAAGTTCGTGCCCGTACTGGCGGGCAGTCGCTAAGCTAAAGTTTCATGCGCTAACAGTTTTCTTGACAGGGATGCGTCACGCGATCAGTATATTTGTTATCCAGAGTTTCGAGTACAGAGGTGCTAATACAATGAGGTACAGATTTCACGCTGTACTGATTGCACTTTTCGGTGTGTTGCTTGCGGCGCTTCCTGTTTTGGCGCATCACTCCTTCACGGCGGAATTCAATCCAGACAAGGAATGGTCTGCAACCGGTGTGCTGACGAAAGTCGACTGGGTCAACCCGCACACGGCGACATGGTTTGAAGTAAAGGACGACAAGACCGGACAGGTTGAGACCTGGGGATGCCAGGGAAATCCTCCCGGCACGTATAGCCGCGCAGGCGTGCACAGAGAAGACTGGAGAATCGGGGAAGTCGTCACCGTGACTTGCCTCGCCGCGAAAGACGGCTCCAAGCACTGGGGATTTCTAAAGCAGATTAAATATCACTCCGATGGGCACGTTCTCGTGTTCAGGCAAGGCGGAGAATAACTTCGATTTGCACCGGAAAATATCCCGCTCGAATGCTGCGGGCTCTCCTCGGATCCCGCCTGATAAGGATCAAGCCATGAATGTACGTTGTTCAAACAGTCGCCTGATTTTGGGTTTACTGATCACCGTGTGCTCCGCCGGATTGTTGTCGTTGCTGCCCGTTCCCGCGGCCGCTCAAGCGGGACAGTCTGCGGCATCCGCTGCTGCAGCGGCAAGTAAGCCAACGCCGCGGACGCCGGATGGCCAACCGGACCTCAGTGGATTCTATAACCTAGTTGACATCTATCATGGCGACCCTGTCGAAGAAAAACCGGGCCAGCACGTGGTCAGCAGGGCGGAAAACGGCTCCGTCTTTTTCGATTACGGTGGGGCAAACGGCGGAGGTGGGGAAGAAGGGAATACACGGATCAGGCAAACTCAGAACGGCAAGGTCAACATGCTGGATCGCACCTGCGTAAACTGCGAAGAGCCTCCCTACAAGCCCGAATATATGGCCAAGGTCAAAGCCATTGGCGACGCGATGTATGGCGATGCCTCGCCGCTTGACCCACAATACGATTGCAAGCCGTACGGTGTCCCTCGCGGGTCGCTCCGTGGCGCCGGCGGATATGCGATGCAGATCGTGCAGAACGCTCAAGTGATCGCGTTTCTCTACGAAGACCGGCCTGGCCCGTATTTTCGAATCATTTACATGGATGGGCGCGGGCATCCGGAGGATTTCGATCCCTCCTACGTGGGGCACTCGATTGGCCACTGGGAAGGCGATACGCTGGTCGTGGATGTGGTCGGGCTGAATGACGACACTTGGCTTGGGTCCGGCACGGTTGGCCCGAAACTGGCGATGATGCACAGCGACAAATTGCATGTCGTCGAACGCTGGACCCGCACGGGAAACGTGATCACTTACGAAGCTACCGTGGACGATCCGGTCATGTTCACGAAGCCTTGGGTGATGACTCCACGCCAGACGCAGCTTGCCGCTCCGGACGATTACATACGGCCTACCATGTGCATCCCGTACGATAAGACCCATCTGATGAAGCACGACAATACGCCCTACGACAAGACGGCTGCTCCGAGTTCGGAAATTTCCGAAGCCGCCACAGCCGCGCCGCCCGCCAACATGGTTGGAAGCTGGAAGGTTACGATCCATAGCACGATTGAGGGCATCTTGACCGAGCAGTGGACCGTTACGCAGGACGGCGACAAAATCACTGGCACCGTGAAGACCAAGAATGGCGACGCGGCACTGGAAGGTTCGCTCAACGGAGCGATTTTCCTCGGCGCGGTCACGGATGGGGACAAGAAATATACGGTTCGCGGCACCGCCGTGGATAATGATTTTGACGGCACCATCCGAATGGGCAAGAACGAATTCCTCTTGTCCGCCAAACGCTCCAAGTAGGAAACAGCTCGAGTCGATGCGACGTTCCGGCCGATTGCTCGCCAGTGCTTCGTTAAAACATCAATTTCAAGCCCAACTGAATCGAGCGCGGTACTCCCGATCCGATTTCGGGGTTGGAGGCGCACACGTCAGGAGTCGAGCCTGCGGCGCCGAACCCTGCTGTGTTTGGGTCCCCTGGCGTTGAATTCGCGCCCCCTGCGATCCCATTCGGATTGCAGAAGATGGGATGATTGAAAAGATTGAAGAATTCCGCCCGGAACTGTGCGCTGATCCTGTCGTTGAACTTTATGGCTTTGTCGACCGATAGATCCAAATTCTTGAATCCCGAATCGCGCCAAAGATTGCGCCCCGACGCCCCGTAGCTTCCGAAAGCGGGAGGAATCAGAACAGAGTTGCCCACTGCGTAGCAGCCGAAGTTGAAGAGCGAAGCCACAGCCAACGGGCCGTTCGCCATGGCCTTCGCGTTACAAGTCGCGTTGGTGGTAGGGGCTGTAGGAGTGTTGCCGCCGGGGAAAAATGGCAGCCCGCCGACGAAGCCTCCGCCCGGTGAAGGGTTCGTGTCGGTCCACCCGTGGACGGGCGTGAAGTCGGCCGGATTTCCATAGAAATTCCATTGTCCGCCCACGCTGCCCGCGGCATTGTTCAGTTCGCCGGTACCGTCGAAGTCGTTTGTCAGGTCCGACTGACCCCACGGCGAGCCGCTCTGGATTACGATGACGGAATTGAGCGTCCAGCCTTCGAGCATCTGTCCATAGCCGCTCTTTCCGGGCACGACGTAAGTCAGTGAAATAGTGCCGCGATGCCGGAGATCGTAGTTCGTGGGCATATAGAGTTGCGAGCGGATAATCGCGTAATTGTTGAGTGGAACAGAAAGGTCGGAGGCCCTGCCTTCGTCGGAAGCATCGGCCAGAGCATGGGAGTAGGTGTAACCCGCGTTGAACGACAGTCCGTGGTAATTCCGCCCGTTGAGCGACACCTGCACGCCATTGTAGTTGGACGTGGTGGAATTATTGATGATCGTTATGTCCGCTAAATAGGATGCGCATATGTTCTTCGGATTGAACCGCCCGCCGGACCCGCCTGGCGCGCCTGCACCGATGCCATTAAATAGATTAGTGCTCGTGCAAGGCGCAGTAAATGGTCTTGCGGCCTGCTCAGCTGCGGCATTTGGCCCGCCAAAGCTGTTTCCGCACCCGTCATATGGTGTCGGCTGATTGGTTACTGGATCTACGTCATTGACGCTATGAACGCACAAGTAAGCTGGGGTCCCCGTGGCTGATGGACCAGACCCCGTTCCAACAGACGGGTCCCCCCACCCTGGACTGAATCCCCCGACCTGTTGCGGTTGATTTATATCCGTAAACCCAATCAACTTCACGCCATGGTTGCCCACGTAATTGATGTCCAAGCTTAAACTACTCGTGATGGCCCGCTGGATGCCCAAACTCCAGCTCTCCACATAGGGTGTGCGAAAATTGCGGTCCATACCAACAATGCTGCAGGGTGGGGGAGACGTCGCGCCGCCCGCCAGCATAGTGGCTCCGTCACCGCAGCCGACGGAAGTCGCGGCACCGGCGTAAAGAGGCAGATTGGTGCTGCTGATAGGCTGGGTGGGGTCGAAGTTTTGCCAGTTCGTTGCAATCGTGCCGATACCGCTGCTTGCGTTGTAGCTGGTAGTGGACAGGTCAATATTGCCGGGTGCGGGCGAGATCGGCGTCGAACTGCCGTTATTGTAAAGAGGAACTCCGGTAGGAATGGTGCGCAGCCCAAGAAAGTTGCTGACCGCGTTGGTCACATCGTACGTGACGGCGGATTCGTAGACAATCCCGCCTGCGGCGCGGACTACTGTTTTCCCGTTCCCAAAGACGTCCCATACCAGGCCCAAGCGAGGCGCGAAATTGTTGTGATCGCCATTATACGGAGACGAAATCCCAAACCCCACCTGCACGAGTCCAACGTTTGGATCGAAGTTGCCCAACAAATTTTTTGAGTCTTTAATGACCGTTTCGATTTCATAGCGAATTCCGGCATTTACGGTCAGTCTCGGCGTAACGTGCCAGTCATCCTGAAAGAATGCGGCGTAGGCCATGTTGCTGATCGACCGTTTGGGATCGCCTGTGAAAAGACTCGCATTTCTGAGGTTGCCCTCGAAGAAGTTTACGAGCCCCCCTCCTCCGCCCGTACCGAAAGTTACGGGCCCCTTACCGCTTGCGGTGATGTCCTCGCTGGCTTTGTTGGATTGGATTTCGACGCCAAGCTTAAAAGAATGCTTGCCGCGCAATATCGAGACGCTATCTAGGATCGACAAGACGCCCTCTGGACCGGTGATGAATGGCCCTATGCTTTGTCCAATTCCGTTGCGGTTGGCAAGACCGTTGATCGTAATCACGGGCATTCCAAAATAAAACGGATTGGTGATGCCGGTGGGCATCACGTAGGTCGCGCCATTGAAAGGATAACTTGCGGGATTAAGGGTGTGGTCGTTGCTCTCAAAGTCCTGATAATAGTGAGAATAGCCAAATCGGAATTCGTTTACTAGAGTGGAAGTCGGGTTCCACGTCCACGATCCCAATGCGGCTTGTGCACGCGCAAACTGCTGATTCAACCATTCCGGCCTAACGATGGTTGTAGGGTCGCCCACCACTGCGCCACTTCCCTGGCTGAAGAAATACATGCCGTTCAAAGAGTTGTGGTCATTGATGTGGTAGTCGAGCTTGCCCAGACCGCCGTGGATCGTATTGGTACTAGGGACGGAGGTATACACGCCCGTATTCGGCCCCGGGTTTACGGGGAAGAATCCCAGGAAGCCGTCGGAAGGCTGTCCGCTAACAGGGGTGCAGTTCCCCGTGGGGTTTGCCGTATTGACTGTCGCCTTGTTAAAGCTTAGCCCGGCCAACTCCGCACTGAGCGCTGTCAGCGGTAAGTGAGCAGACGTTCCGAGTGTGGCGGCAGCGAGGCAAGCATCGATAAGACTCGATTTCGGGTCTCCGATCGATGTCGTCACCGGGAAATTGTGCAAGGCCGGATTTCCAATCGAGTAGAGCTGTCCCTCGTAGTTGGCAAAAAAGAACAGCTTGTCTTTCAGGATGGGTCCGCCGATCGTACCGCCGAATTGCTCCAGCCCTACGCCTGCCTTGGGAGCCGGAGCTACGTCATAGTAGTTGCGCGCATCGAGGGCCGTGTCCCGGCCGTACGCGTAAGCCGTGCCGTGCAAGGTGTTGGTACCTGATTTGATGGCGATGTCGATGATCGCGCCGGGCTTCCAGCCGTATTCCGCGCGGGGATTTTCTTCCGTCTTGAGTTCATCGATGGCGTCCACCGGCAGGATCGTCCCGGCGTCGCCGGCATGCAGGGACGAATTCATGACGCTCTGGCCGTCCCAGGGAGTGCTAGAAAAGATACCGTTTACTAAGTAGAGATTTTCGTGGGATCGCAGGCCGTTCGTGCTTTCCGAATACGAAGTCCCACCGGGATAGATCATCACGCCCGGCGTGAGTTGCAGCAGGTTTTGGAAGTTCCGGCCATTCATGGGCAAGGTATCGATGATATTGCTTTGCAGGGTTCCGCCCAGTTCCGCGTTGGTGGTGTCCACCATGGGCAAAGCCTCGGTGACGGTGATCGTCTGCGTTTGCTGGCCGGGTTGCAGCAAGAGGTCGACACGCAGCTCCTGATTGGCATCCAATAGGATCCCCACGCGTTCGATGGCCTTGAATCCCATGGCCTCCGCGTGGACCGTGTAGGAACTTGGCAGCAGGCCCGGGCTGTTGTACTCGCCGGACTGGTTCGTGGTCAGCGTTCGCGTCGTGCCTCGTTGCGTGTCGGTGACCGTCACTGTGGCCCCGGCGATCACTCCGCCGCTTTGGTCCGTGAGGGTGCCCAGGATTCGCCCCGCATTTCCTTGTGGCCACGCGGGAAGGCAAATCAGGAAAACGCCAATCGTCGCGCACAGCAACTGCGCGGCCTGCTTTACTCGGGGCTGTAAGGATGCCGCGATCATTGACAGTCGCAAATTCATAAGGACCACCTCGCTGAGATTCACCGGCTGAAAAATTAAAAAGGTGCGGATATTGCTGCGGCCACCTTTTTTTCATGCACGCGAGCCGATGTCAAGGCGAAAATGTCCTGCAGCTCACGGTGGTAGTGTCTCAGTTTGGACTGAAGGAAAATCCTTCGAATGCCGATGTGACGTATTAGCGCTTACGACCATCCAATTGTGGTAGGATAAGCACCCGCGTAAAATTGGGAGTGGAGATATACCTTATGACTCGGCTTTCTTCTCTTCCGGTTTCGGCTGATCGTGAAAGCCAACAGTCGGGCCTCCAGTCTGCCCTCCAAACCATTCGGGAGTTAACGACTGGAAATTTCCGCCTATTTGGCTCAATACCTGCTGGTCTAGGGATTGCTTTTCAGCCACCCCCAAAGAAAAGTAAGACTTCCCGTACATCTCGCGTGCGGCGTTCAAAGAGCACAAGAAAAAAGCCTCGGCGGCCACGAGCCTCAAAAGATTAGTTTCAAAATCTTTATCTGCCATTTCACTCTCCTGAATAAATCTTTTATGCCATACTGTCTCTATGCTGAAACGTCCACGCGATCCGAATCAATTAGCCAAGCTCATCGTGGATATTGCCACGGGCGAAACCGAAGATACGATCAGCGAATCGAAACGGCACCCATCGAAGCGTCGCGCTGGTGGCGTTAAAGGTGGTGCTGCGAGGGCCAAGAAGCTAAGTGCAGATGAGCGGCGCACAGTGGCTCGAAACGCAGCTAGGGCACGCTGGCGCAAGCGCAATTAGTTCTCCGGTTTTCTCTTCTTTTGGTATGTGAATCCTCCGCCGCGAGTATGAGGAACAGGTTCAATAAGCCCTTGTTCGACCATCCTCTGCAAACTTCGCTTCATTTGATCAGCATCCTTCACGAATGTAATCTCTCGCGCCTTCTTGTTTCGGATAGTTCTATACTCATCGAGATACTTGAGGATCGTTTCCTCTTTCGAAGCTAGAGGTTCATGTAGAATCGTCACAAGTACATCGCTGTCGCGTTCTTCAATGACCGGATCGCGCAGACCCGATTCACGCATTTTGTCGAATGCCGTGTTCAACCCTTCTCCCACGTCGCGATTCGGGGGATCAGGAAATTTGTTTAGCAAGCGGACAATTGCTCCGTTACGCGCGAAGCGTTCATCTAGGATGTTCTTGGGTGTTACATGCGCGGGAAGGCGACCCGGACTCTGAACTTCGATTCTGTTTTCAAATATGCGGACATGGACGTCATCAGCAATACTATAGTCCCTGTGAATTACGGCGTTTGTGATTATCTCGTGAAGGGTTTCAGGCGGATACACAATGCTCTCTAAACTCCCCTTCAACCCCATGCGTTTTAGTTTTTGAATCTCTTGTACGGTTACTTCCACAGCTTTCTTGATTTGATCGTACAAACAGCCTTCTACCGTGATTGGAATGAAGCTCAAAACGTCGCGAAAACCTGTTTCCTCTTGAGTCTGGTAACGATAGACCTTGATGCCGCATCGTTTCGGTAACACCGCCTGTGGTTCTTCGGAGAAAAGTACCAAGCCAGCGACAGTCGGCATATCGGTCACAATCAATTGCTGCTTTTTCAGCCACGCTTCTGGCTCCGCCTTCGGCACTACGAAATCTACAAATTTCTTGGTCACTGGAGAATCGATTATTGTCAGCTTCGGAGCTGGCACAGGGTGGTTCTCGAATGAGACGACACCTTTGGTGAACTCAAGACGCCGCAATTGCTCCAAAGTATCTTGGGGAAAGTTAGCAGCGGCACGGCGAACGTAAGGTTTGCCGTCACTTGCCCGAATTATCGCTTGGGTGCGACTTACTTGAATGTGCAAAACAAGGCCTGGGTATTTAGGGCAACGCAAGAATTCATATTCAAAGTCTTTTCCTAGCGGAAATGTCTTTTCCAGCGCTTGGAGGTGGCCGTTCGCGGACTCGACATCGGGGAAGCCGTTCCACGCCCGCCGTTTGACGTTGCCGCCTAGAATTTGCTCAGTGATGCCGACATAGAGATCACCGCCGTCAGTATTCGCGAATGCCGAAATCGTATGGCTTAGTTTGGATGGCGAAACCTCCTTCGATTTCACTTCGGAATATTGCGCCTCTTCCATCTGAGTAAGCCGGATTGCGCTCTCTTCATCGATTTCGATGGCGGCGACTTGCGCCAGTGGGAAGAGCGTATTTTGAATATCGGCCATAAACTTCGGACATCTGCTATAGTAATGTCCGATGTTAATAAAGTCAAGCGCCTATTCAAACTGACTATTATGCTTGACAATTAAAACAGGAAGGTGTATCTTCTATGGGATGAACCGCCTACCATTGGAAAAGAGAGCACAGATTTTGGGGATGCTCGTCGAGGGAAACAGCCTACGAGCGACTAGCCGTCTCGCGGACGTGTCCATCAACACGGTAACGAAACTCCTAGTCGATCTCGGGACTGCTTGCGCTGATTACCACGACGAACATGTGAACAATCTTCGACTGCGATATATCCAGTGCGATGAAATTTGGGCATTCTGCTATGCGAAAGACAAAAACGTGCCAGAGAATAAGCGTGGAATTTTCGGCTACGGCGATGTGTGGACATGGGTAGCAATCGACGCAGAGACGAAGCTAGTTCCGTCTTTCATGATTGGTACCCGTGGCGCACAGACCGCGAAAGCGTTCATAGATGATCTTGCCAGCCGTCTTGCGAATCGCGTCCAGCTAACCACTGACGGCCATCGCGTGTATCTACAGGCTGTCGAGGATGCCTTCGGGAAAGACATCGACTACGCAATGCTGGTCAAGCTGTACGGCGAGGATCAAAAGGCAGACACGCGCTATAGCCCCGCAGAATGCATCGGATGCCGCGAGATTGGAATTATGGGCCGTCCTGATCCGAAGCACATCTCTACCAGCTATGTTGAGCGTCAGAATTTGACCATGCGGATGAACATGCGCCGATTCACACGGCTAACTAATGCCTTTTCCAAAAAAGTCGAAAATCACTTCGCAATGGTTGCGATTCACTTCATGCACTACAATTTTGCGAGGATTCACAAGACCCTTAGAGTGACGCCCGCAATGGCGGCTGGCATAACCGATCATGTATGGAGTTTGGAAGAAATCGCTCTTTTGGCAAACTGAGACACTACCCTCACGGTTCACTCATTGAATGCGTTTATCAAATGTGGTACCGTTCACTCAATACGTTCAGGGTCAGACATCAAACGGTTCTGGGGTTCTCTTTCGTTCAAGGAGGTAATCATGCAACGCAGACTCGCCGGTGTTCTGGTGGCGGTTTTTGGTTTGTTTGCCGCGGCACTTCCCGCATCGCCTCATCACTCCTTTGCGGCCGAGTTCGACGCGAATAAATGCATGGATCTCACGGGCACGTTTACGAGTTTTGAATGGCAAAATCCGCACGGCTATTTCCACCTGGACGTCAAGGACGCCAGCGGCAACGTGAACTCGTGGACGTTTGAAACGGTTTCTCTTTCCACGCTGAAGCGGAGCGGAACGCAGAGAAAAGATTTCAGCGACAACGTCGGCAAGACGGTCACCGTGCGGGCGTGTCTCGCCAAGAATGGCGTCAAGAATCGTGCCGCCGCCGAAACCATCAAGCTGGCGGATGGCCAGGTGCATCGAATCGGACAGGATGTCGAAGGCAAATTCAGTGATAACCCGAAGGAAGGGTACTGAACGCCTGTCGGGCCGGCGAATCGTTGGTGGGGAGTCGAATCCGAAATACATTTTGACCCGGCGCGAGATTAGTCCGGTCGGGGAAATGTGCAGCTTGCTTTCCTAGAGCTTTGTTGAGGATTGCAAAAGGGAGGAGATTTAGATGAATCGACGCCTCGCCTATTCCGGTATTAGAGCTGGAGCCCTACTCGGCATACTCTGCATGGCTGTCTTACCCTCCGCGGCCCAGCAAGGACAGGAGGCAAAGCCTTCCGATTCCGGCGCCGCCAAATCAAAGCCCCAGACAATGGCTAAGGGCGGACCAGCGCCTCGCGCTGCGGACGGTCATCCCGATCTCTCCGGAGTTTGGTTCCCGGGCACTGCCGGTGGTTTCTCATTTAACCCTGCTTTGAGAAAGCAATTCGACGCCAAAGCAACGCCTGAGGAGCCGCCACCGTTCCAGCCCTGGGCGGCGGCAAAGATCAAGGCGATGACCGCTACGGATTATGAGTTGGGGCGAGCGTCCGTGAATTGTCTGCCGCGCGGAGTGCCCGGGATGTTTATGATCGATCCGTATCCATTCCAATTGATTCAAACGCCTGGATTGTTCGCACAGTTGGATGAGCTGAACAATAATTGGCGCGTGGTCCACACGGATGGGCGCGCGCACAATCCGGAGCCCGATCCCTCCTTTAACGGCGACGAGGTCGGCCACTGGGACGGAGATACGCTGGTCATCGATGTGATCGGCATCGATGAGCGAACCTGGAACAACTTTACGGGATGGTTCCACAGCGATCAGGAACATGTCGTCGAGCGAATCAGCCGCCCGTCCATGAACTATCTCGTCTACCAGGTGACGATCGAAGATCCCAAGGTTCTGACGAAGCCCTGGACGTCCGCGCCTCGTGTTTGGACGCTCGGCCACGAAGATCTGCTGGAATACTTCTGCACGAACAACCAGGATGTGGACCAATACAAATCGCTAAAGAGCAAAGAATCGAGTGGTGATAAGTAGACGGGAGAATATCTATGACTCGCAATCTTCATCGCGTTTTGGCCGTACCTTTCGGTTTGCTGTTGCTGGCGATTCCAGCGCTGGCTCATCACTCCGCCACAGCGGAGTTTGATACCTCGAAGACATTTACCGTGAAGGGCACGATTACAAAACTCGAGTGGATCAACCCGCATGTGTATATGTATGCGGACGTGGCGGACGAAGGTGGCAAGGTAATCCCGTATTCGTTCGAGACGGGCCCTCCAGGCAACTTGCGTAGGGCTGGCGTGCTTCGGACCATGTTTAACGTAGGCGACATCGTCACCATCGATGCCTCCGTGGCCAAGGATGGCACCAAACACCTTGGACTATTGAAGGCCGTGCACTTTGCGGACGGCCACACGATTGTGTTTGGCAGCGCCGCAGACAGTGAAGGCAAAAACTACTAGTTCTTCCAATGACGGTATGTTCTGCGAATCGTTGGAATAGAGTTGACATGCACCGAATGGCTGAACGTCGTTGAACGAGGGGGTGGGAAATGAAATTCCGTTTCGTTGGCTGCGCCAGAATTGCGGGACTCTCCCTTGCTGCTGTCTGCCTAATTCCAGCATATGCCGCCGCGCAGACCGCAGCTACTCCCACCCAAGGGAAGAAAGTCCCCACAGGGTATGGCCTTGACAAGGATCAACCTTTCGCTGGAGCGGACCCGAACGGAACGGGACTTCCCTGGCGAGAGCCTCCTCCGGAGGCAGTAGAGGCCGCAAGGAAAGGCCCAACTCCTCATTTGGCTGATGGGCATCCCGATCTAACCGGATTCTGGGCACCGGCCGGTTGGGGTTACGCCGTCAGCGCGGGAACGGAAAGCGCTGACGGAAAGACACATTACACCCAACGCAGGCAAGAGGGGCCCGTTCAGCCGCCTGATAAGGTCGCCGAACTGAAGCACCGGCTGGAAGGCGCTAACCTGCCTCCCTACAAGCCGGAGGTCATCGAGAAAGTAAAATATTTGGGCGCGCATCAAAGTCATGAAGACCCGGCATTCAAGTGCGCCCCAAAAGGTTTTCCGCGCGTCGGCCCGCCAACCGAAATCGTTCAAGTTCCCAATGAGATCGTCTTCCTCTACGACACGGTCAATTCTTCGGAGCAAAATGCCTTTCGCGTGATCTCGACCGATGGCCGGGAGCATGACCCGACGCTCAATCCTTCGTTTTACGGAGATTCGATTGGCCACTGGGAAGGCAACACGATGGTCATTGACGTGACGAATTTCGTGGATGAAACGTGGCTCAGCCAAAACGGCACGATTCACAGCGACGCTATGCACGTCGTCGAAAAGTTAACGCGGGAAGGCTTGATGATCGACTGGCAAATCTCGATTGAAGATCCAAAGATGTTCACCAAACCGTGGGTAATCGAGCGCCACTTGATCCATGGCCTGCAAGGCGGACACGCCTTGGAGGAAGCACCCTGCGTAGACCACGACTACGGACACCTGGTCAACGACGATCGTAACTAGCAAGCGAAGCAGAAAAGTTCGTTACGTGTGCGGGTTCTCATTGCGGTCGGATTCCCGCAACCTTCAGCCTGATTCTCCACAATGATTTTGGGCTGACAACGTACAGGGTCTTGCTGTCCTGATCCCCGAATGCCAAATTGGAAAACCGCATTCCCTCCGGAGCGGGAATCAGTCCCAGGCGTTTGCCCGCGGGTGAAATGACCCACACGCCTCCCATTCCCGTGGAATAAAGATTCCCCAAAACGTCGACCTTCATGCCATCGGGGCCGCCCGGTCCTTTTTCGCCCGTGAAATCACTAAACAGCCGCCGATTTTTGACCGTGCCGTCGGGTTGGACATCGTACGCAAAAATTTGCCTTTGATTTGGACCCGGCCCACCATTGTTGACATAGAGAATTTTTTCGTCCGGGGAAAATACAATGCCGTTCGGCGGAAAATTCCCCGGATCCTTATCCAAAATTTGCAAGCTGCCGTTTCTTATGGAGTACACGCCGTGGTAAGGCAGTTCCCTCGCCGGATCATCCTCCCTCTTCGGGAGACATCCGGCCATGCCATCCGTGAAGTAGATTGCGCCATCGGATTTGACGACGATGTCGTTTGGACAAGTGAGCCGCTTTCCTTCATAGTGATCCGCAAGCGTGGTCCGTTTGCCATCCTTCTCCAGCCGCTCGACGGCCCGGTCGCCGTTGGCATCCAGTACGATTCTGCCCTCTCGATCCAGCGTCAGTCCATTCGACCCGTAGAGGTGCGCTCCGCTGGCATCCACGCTCCCCACGCGCGATGCGTCCGCATAGCCGGAGTGGTCCAGAAAAACGGATAGCTTGCCATCGGGTGCGCAAGGATATTTGAAACAGCCGGGGGTCCACTGGAAGATGCGATTTCCGCCGACGTCGCTGAATAAGAGATATCCGGTTTCTCCCTGTTGAATCCAGAGTGGCCCTTCGCCACCTTCAAAAGCACCTTCGCCTTTGAGAAGTTCCAGCTTCGCGTCCGCTGAAAAAAGTTGGTCGAGACCCGGATCCAGCTTGATGATTGCGCCGGCGGTTGGAGATTGCGCGCGCGCCGAAAACCAAAACATCCCGATCGCTAAAAATAGACACAGGGGGTGAAGTGAAATTCTTCTCATATTGATTCATTCCTCGGCGGGATCGTATACCAAGGAGCAGGACACATCAAAAGCAAAAAAAGTCAGCGGAAGCAAGACGTTATGCTTTGTTTTTTCTAATGTATTGGCAATCGTATTTAATTGCATGGCCGTTTCCGAAAATTAATAGTTGTGCTTGAATCAGCAGGGAAGGGTAAGTATGATCTGCGCATTGTCCCGTCACTTGAGACCCAAGAATTTGTTTCTGTGAGCTTTCAATAAATTCACAGATGAAAGAGCAACCGCCATGAGCATACACGACCTGGATGGTAAGACTGGCCGCCTGAATCCCGGCGCGGTATCGAGACGGGACGTTCTCTACGGGATCGCCGCTTTGGGCGCCTCCGCCGTTCTGCCGAAATTCGGCTCCGCGGCGCAGACGGGATCCGCGCCGCGTCCTTTTCGGATCGACACGCACCATCACTTTACCGTGCCCAAATTGATTGCCGAAAGCACCGCCAAAGGGGTTAACCAGGCCGGCCTTCAAGATTGGACGCCCCAAAAATCAATCGATGAAATGGACAAAGGCGGCGTAGCCACCTCGATCATTTCGATCAGTGACCCGGGCGTCTGGTTCGGCGATAACGCCGCCGCGCGCGCCCTGGCGCGAGAGTGCAATGATTACGCGGCAAAGGTGATTAAGGATTATCCGGGCCGCTTCGGCCTGTTCGCTACTCTGCCGCTTCCTGATGTCGAAGGTTCCCTTCTCGAACTCGAATACGCCTTTGATACGCTCAAGGCGGACGGCGCGTGCGTGCTTTCCAGCTACCAAGGCAAATATCTCGGCAACCCCGCATTCGCTCCGTTGATGGATGAGCTGAACCGGCGCAAAGCGGTCGTGTTTTGCCATCCCTATTGTGCTGCGTGCGGCACGCAGACCGTTCTTTCCGATGGGCAGAATCGCGGTTTGGAGTTTGTTTTCGATACGACGCGTACGATTGCGAGTTTGCTGTCCAACGCCACCGTCGTGCGGTGCCCGGACATCCGGTTTATCTGGTCTCACGGCGGCGGCACGGTGCCGTACATTACCAGCCGCCTCAACGGAGTCGCGCAGAAGCTTCCAAAAGGCCTGATCTACGAGTTGCAAAAGTTTTATTACGACACCGCGCAGGCCTTTAATCCTTATACGTTGCCGTCTTTCAAGAAGCTCGTTCCGGCATCGCACATTGTGTTCGGGACCGATTTCCCGCTGGGCGGGGGCTCGGGGCTGGCCGTCAGCCAGGGTTTGATCGACAATGGAGGATTCAGCGAGAGCGAACTGCGCGGCATCAATCGCGAAAACGCGCTGGAATTACTTCCGAGACTGAAAACGTAGTCCTTCCCGATTCATTTTGTAGGAACAAACTTCTGAATCCGTTTGCCGTCTTCCACTTCGCCGGTGTAAACGTTTCCCTTGGAGTCCATCGCGATCGAATCGATCCAGTGGAGCTGTCCCGCGTAGCGCCCGTTGCCTCCGAAGGAGCCCACCAGAGCGCCGTCTTCGCGATTGAGGATCCACACCATATTGTTCGTGCCGTCGGCAACCAGGATGTACTTCTGCTGCGGGTCCGTGGAAAGAGTCAGATTGTAGATCGTCCCGCAAGGGGGATCGGTCATGCTCCAGATGCCTCCGCAGTGCAGGCCGCGGGACTGCGTCGATGGGTGAATCCAGAATTCTTTTACGTATTTGCCCTGCTTGGTGAACACCTGGATTCGGTCGCTGCCGCGCTCGCAGACGTAGACGAATCCATCTTTCGAGGGATGAGCGCAGTGAAGCGCGGGCGCGAACATCTTCTGATCCGGAGGCGGACCCGATGTGTCGTAAGGCGGTGTAGGGTCATTATCAATCTCACTGAGCGGGGTTCCTTTGCCTCCCCATCCGCGCTTGAACGCGCCAGTATCCATGTCGTACACCAGCACGCGTTTGTTCAGGAAACCGTCGGGAATGTAGAGCTCGCGTGCGTCTTCGTCGAACTCGAAGGCGGCGATTCCCGGCGGGAAAATGTCCGTTTGCTGATTATTCTGTTTTACTTCCGATGCAGGCACCTTGGGCCCGCGATGGCCGAAGTCCCAAAGGAACTTGCCGTCTTTTGAGAATTTGATGATGCTGTCGCCCGGCATCGTTCCGGAAATCCAGACGTTCTCATCCCGGTCCACACCGATGGTCTGCAATCGGCCCGGCCAGCCGGGAACGTAATCCTTGCCTCCCCAGGCTCTGAGGACGCTGCCATCCGTGTCGAATTCCACGATCTCGGGCCCGAGGATGCAGCATTCGGTGCGCGGCGGCGTGGTTGCTGCGCCCAACTCGTCGGGCCTCGCGTCCGTGGCACGATTGATCACCCAGACGTGATCTTCCTTGTCCACGTAGATGTCGACAATCTGCTGCATGCTCCATTTGTTTGGCAACCGCTTGGGCCAAAAGGGATCGACCTTGTACATCGGAGCGTTTTGTGAATGCGCGGCCGGAACGGCGGCGAGAACTCCAAAACAGGAAAGCGCGATGGCAAGGGCGGTGGCTCTGTTCCATCCAATCCGCATCGGCATTGATGACTCCTCTTTTCCGCCCGTTTCAATTCCGAAATTGTAGCTCGTCCCGATCAGATCGGGACGAGTGTCGGCCTGCCAACGCCCGGAAAAACCCCGCGTCTGAAGACGCGGGCTACAATAACCACGAGCACTAAAATCCGCCGTAGCGGTTATTCATGGGGATGCGGCCGCGCTTTTCCGTCTCCATTTTTCAGGACGAATTTCTGAGCGCGTTTTCCGGTATCCACTTCACCGGTGTAGATGTTTCCCTTGGAGTCCATGGCGATCGCATCGATCCAGTGGAACTGTCCCGCCATGCGTCCGTTGTCGCCGATTGATCCCGCTAACGTGCCGTCTTTGCGGTCATGGATCCAGACCTTGTCGTTCGTGCCGTCAGCGATCAGCACGTACTTCTGCTGCGGGTCATGGGAAAAGGTGAGATTGTAAATCGTCCCGCACATGCCGAAGGTGGTGCTGCCGGGGCCGCCACATTCGGGACCGCGAGCCGGCGTCGAGGGATGCACGAAGAAGCTGGAAACAAATTTGCCCTCCTTGGTAAATACCTGAACTCTGTCATCACCGCGCTCGCAGATATAGACGAGTCCGTCATTCGCAATGTGGACGCAGTGGAGCGCGGGCGCAAATTGCTTTTGATCGGGAGGCGGTCCCGATTTCCAGTCGTACGGCGGTGTGGGATCGTTGTCGATCTCGCTCAAAGGTATGCCGTGGCCGCCCCAGCCGCGCTTGAATGCGCCACTCTCCATGTCGTAAACGAGGACGCGCTTCTGGTCCACGATATAGATCTCGTGGGCGTCCTCGTCCAGGTCAAAGAAAAAAATCCCTCCTGGAAAAGTATCGGTGTCCTGGTTGTTCTGTTTTATAGGTTGCGCCTTCTCCCCAGGCGGTGTTCTCGGTCCGCGATGGCCGAAGTCCCACAGGAATTTCCCATCGCCCGTAAATTTTTGGATGCTGTCTCCCCGCGCGCTTCCTCCCAGCCAGACATTTCCTTCGCGATCCACGAGGATTGCGTGTTCGGCGCCTGCGCCGGGCCTTTCGATTCCCTCCGCCGGCCAACCGGGCACGTAGCCAGGACCGCCCCAGCCCTTGATCAGATTGCCCGCCGTGTCGAATTCCAAGACTGCGGGTGCAGCGATGCAACAATCCGTGCGCGGAGGTTTTGTCGCTGCCCCCGACTCATCGGGGTTGATGTCCCGCGGACGGTTGTACACCCAGATGTGGTCGTCCTTATCCGTGACCATCACCGGAACTCCCTGCATGAGCCAATGGTTCGGGAGTGGCTTGGGCCACGAAGGATCAACTTCATAAATAGGTGCGTTTTGCGCTCGAGCCGCGGGAACAACAGCCAGAAACAAGAAGCAGGAAAGGCAAATCACCACGGCGGACGCATTGTTCCATCTCTTGCGAATCTGCATGAAATGTTCCTCCATCCAGTACGTACTCCAGTGTCGGCAGGCAACTGCGCGGAGTCTAGTTGACGACGCAACAGGATGTCAATGTGCTTCACTCGTTGTGGAGTTTCGAGACAAGGTTCGGAATTTCATCTGGTTGCCAACCGGGAGAGACGCTATCTCGGGGTTTGCCAGTCGACGGCCAAGTTGAAACAGGGAATTGACAATTTACGAGGAGCAGTGAGAGGATGTGCGCCAATGGTGCTTCCATGAGAAAAAGAATACTCGTTTTGATAATTGGCGTTGCCGCGTTTCTAACCGCTTCGGGGCCGATGTTCGCTCACCATGGGACAGCGGCGTACGATACGAAGAACATTGTCACGGTCAAGGGAACGATGACGGATTTCCGTTTCATTAATCCGCACGTTCAACTTTTTTTTGACGTGAAGAACGACAAGGGCGAAGTCGAAAAGTGGCAGGCCGAACTGACCGCTCCGAACAAACTGTCCAGGGCCGGTTGGGACAAGCACACGCTGAAGCCCGGAGACTCCATCACGGCCAGCGGCTACATTGCCAAGGACGACCCGCACACCATGTGGATCAACAAGCTCATTGGGCCCGATGGACAGCAGCTACACCTCTTTGAGGAATGACCGGTCCCGGTCTCAGCAAGCCAGGGTGTACGGGTCAGCAACGAACAGGAGGACCAAAGTGCGCAGGGGCTTGAGCAACTTGATGTTCGCAATGGTCGCGGCGCTGCTCCTCTCAAACGGTCTATGCGCGCAAACACCGGCTCAACAGACGATTGACCGCAATGCGCCGGTTAAGGCTGAGTCAGCGCCCGCTCCTGCGCACGATCTGACTGGCGTCTGGATGATGCGCAACCCTCCTGGGTCACAGCGTGGTTTTACCAACTACACTTTTACAAAAGATCCTCCGGAGTTGACGCCTTGGGCGGCGGCGAAGCTTGCGGAGGCCAAACCCTCCAATGGAGGGGAGTTCACACTCAAGACGACGAACGACCCGGTGCTCACGAGATGCGATCCTCCTGGCGTGCCGCGCGTCTATTTCCACCCATATCCATTTGAGTTCGTACAAACCCCCAAATATATCCTCATGCTTTACGAGTACGATCACACGGTGCGCCGTTTTTATACCGACGGCCGTCCGATCCCAAAGGATCCAGATCCCCTTTGGTTGGGAACTTCAGTCGCCCATTGGGATGGGAACACCACTTTGGTCGTGGATACGGTCGGATTTAACGACAAGACCTGGCTCGATCGAATCGGCCATCCACACAGCGATCAGTTGCACGTCGTCGAGCGCTTCCGGCGGGTGAACTACGATCACATGGAACTCGACATCACCATGGAAGACCCCAAGGCGTTGGCCAAGCCCTGGACGACAACGTTCTATTACCAGCTGAGGCCAAACTGGGAGCTGGGAGAAATCTCATGCTCGGGTGACTATCTGGATTTCAGCAATTTCGAGAAGTAAGTGAAGGCATGACTCGTAAAGTTGCGCATTCGACGGACCGCAAGCCAGTGATTCCTGCATAAGAAATTTCCTACACTCTTAAGGAGTGTTTCTGTGAAAACAAAACCGGCCGGAATGTTTTTCCTGGTTCTTGCGCTGGCCTTGACTGTGACAATCAGCACGCGTCCAGGCCAGGATACACAGCACACCTCGGCGACCCGGCAAAAAACGAATCAGAAGAAGCCTCTCAAATTGGTCGGCGCAATCTACTTGCCCGGCAATCCTCTCCGATTTGATATCAGCTGGGTCGATCAGGCTACGGGCAGGTACTACTTGGGCGAAGCGGGAAATGCCAGCGTCGATGTTATCGACGCCGAAAACGATTTATTCCTGGGGCGAATCGGTGGGTTTCATGGAGTAGGTTTGCCCGATGACCCTTGCGGGCCGACGCAAGGAATGGGCCCGAGCGGTGTCGTTGTCACTTCCGACAATCACCTCTGGGCCGATGATGCCCACGGCATTGTGAAGGTATTTGACCTGAACAATGCGCAGCCTCCCTTTACTAACCTCAGCCCTGTCGCTACGATTTCCACTGGGGCTTCGTGCCGTGCCGACGAAATTGGATTTGACCCAAAGGATCACGTCATCATGGTCGGAAATCCCGCGGAAAAACCTCCGTATGCGACATTGATCTCTTCCGACCCACCCTACGCGGTTCTAAGCAAGATTCCGTTTCCGAATGCTCGCGGGTTTGAGCAACCGGTGTGGGATCCCGACCTGAAAGGCGGCCGCATGCTGGCCACGGTGCCGGGCCCGGAAGGAACTTCCGAGGTCGCCGTCTTCAACCTCAAGGACCCAAAGGAACCTGTAATAGAGGCGACGTATCCGACTGGCATTTGCGGCTCCGGTCTGGCTTTAGGTCCGTCTCAGCACTTGCTGGTTGGTTGTGGGGGCGGAAAGCCGCTGTTGATTCTGAATGGCGTGGATGGGAAGGAGATCACCACTCTCGCAGATACGAAGGGCGCCGATGAAGTCTGGTACAACTCGGGCGACAATAATTTCTACGCTCCAAGCGGCTTCGCAGGCAATCCGACCCTAAGCGTCATCGATGCCGAATCCGGCGCAGTACTCTCTACTTTGCCGGCCGGACCGGGATCCCACTCCGTGGCGGCCTTTCAAGGCAACAATCACGTTTTCGTTCCGATCGCAATCCCGACAGCTGCGTCGCCGGCGGACGTGTGCAATGTCATGTTTGGCCTGCCTGCGAAGCAAGGCTGCATCGCGGTCTACGCGCACGAAAAGTAGATAAACGCCAGCAGAAGTATGCTATACGGCTGCAACCGGCAAAATTTGAAATGGAGTCTATCTCCGGATTTCCGATTTCAATGTCGGAAAACATTCCGCTGTAGAAACGAGCGAGGGACAAATCCATGCACCGAAAAAACAATGGCAATCCCGGAAATAATTTTACGAGCCTCAATTTCAGCCGCCGGGCGCTGATGAAGTCCTCGCTACTGGGCGGTGGCGCGGCATTTGCCGGCGCCCTTTTTAGTGGCCTGATTCCTGCGGCAGCCTTGGCCGTTGAACCTTCGTCAAAATACGAAGGGCCCATCGTGGAAACGACCGCGGGAAAAGTTCGTGGTGTCCTTCAGGGCGGGACCCACATTTTCAGAGGAATTCCTTACGGCGCATCGACGGCGGGCAACAACCGCTTCATGCCTCCCCGCAAGCCGGAGCCGTGGACCGGAGTGCGCGAAGCTTTCCAGAACGGTCCGACCGCGCCGCAACTGGGCGGCCCGCCGAACCCGCTTATTTTGAATCATAGGCAGCCCGCCGTAGAGGGAGAGGATTGCCTGGTCATGAATATTTTCACGCCCGGCGTGAATGACGGACGCAAGCGGCCGGTCATGGTCTGGCTGCACGGTGGCGGCTTCACATCTGGCGCGGGCTCGGCGCACGCTTTTGACGGCAACTACCTGGCCCGTTCCGGGGATGTGGTGGTCGTATCTGTGAATCACCGGCTTAATATTTTTGGGTTTCTGTATCTGGCGGATGTGGGCGGCGAGAAATATGCCGATTCCGGCAATGCCGGACTGCTCGACATCGTTGCCGTACTCGAGTGGGTCCGTGACAATATTTCTCATTTCGGCGGAAATCCCGGCAATGTCACGATTTTTGGCCAATCCGGCGGCGGTTTGAAGATTAGCACCTTGCTCGCGATGCCTCCCGCCAAAGGCCTGTTCCACAAAGCGATCATCGAAAGCGGCTCCCTCTTGACGGGAATCCATCGCGACGATGCCAACAAGACGACACAGCGAGTCCTCGCCAAGCTGGGCCTACAGCCAAACCAAGTCGACGACCTCCAAAAGCTCCCCGTGGATCGTTTGCTCTCGGCCATCGATAACCGCGGATCGGCCCCGGGAACAGCTCCTTTCAACTTCGCCCCAGTGGTGGACGGCCGAGCCCTTCCACGCGATCCTTTCGATCCGGCCGCCCCGGATATTTCCGCTGACGTGCCGCTAATCGTCGGGACGGTCAATACCGAGGGCACGTTCTTTACTCAGCCAGACTCTCCCCTCTTTTCGCTGGATGAGGCGGGAATGCGGACGCGCCTGACGCAGCGATTTGGGGATGCTACGGATAAGCTGATCGACCTATACCGGAAAGAGATGCCCAATGCGTCGCCCAGCCAAATCTACTTCCTGATCACCGCGTTCCCCACGGCGGCCATCACGCAGGCCGAGCGCAAGGCCGCGCAGGGCAAAGCGCCGGTTTATATGTACCTGTTCGCTTGGGAGACGCCGGTAGAGGGCGGCAAGCGTCATTCGCCGCATACCGTTGAGCTTCCGTTCGTCTTCAATAATGTTGAGGAACAGCCGGAGGAGGTCGGCAACGGTCCTGAACTTCAGCCGTTGGCGGACAAAGTAAGCGGAGCATGGGCCGCTTTCGCGCACACAGGCAATCCCAGCGCTGCGGGCACGCCCAAATGGCTCGCATACACTGCGGTCGAGCGAGCCACGATGATTATCAACAATGAATGGAAACTCGTGAATGACCCGCGCCATGACGTTAGATTGATCATGAACGGTCTGCCGGCCCTAAGCGCCTCGTAAGCGGGCGCTTTCGCGCGGTGTGCATGCACAATCTTCCAGCAGCTGGACGAATGTTCCGCTGTCGCGAATCCATCCGCTCCTGGCATCGCGGGTTCGAGTCCGATTTTTTCATAACTACCTAGCGTAAGTTAGGCTCGCCAATCATTATTGTCCGCCTCGGAATCACTGCCGCTAGCGCCTCTTGGGCAATAGGGCGCGCTCCCCTCAAGCCCCCATCGATCTTCTCGATTTTAGTCCCACGGCCGTGTCTTCTTATCCGGCGCTGGGAGTTTCCGCTGGGACGAATTTCTTTGCATGCAAAGAATTAGCAAAATGAAATTAACTACTGTCTATAGTCCGGACATTTCAATATCACCGCGAGATACAGTGTTTTTTCTCTTGACAGGATGCAGGCATTGGGATCAGTCTCCTCCCAACTAGGAGTAGGGTGTCCGGCCAGATCTGTCACGGGAAATGAAAAAAATTTGCAATTCGGCAACCTGGGGATGGGGTTCAGCGAGAGTGTGTGTCTAACCGAATTTCCGCAGATGTGCAGCCTGCGATGGTGGGGAAACGTTGGGCGACTACGTCAGAGGAGGCCACATGGGATCAGTTCGTAAGAGTTTGTGCCTAAGCGTCGTTTCGATTGCAGTGCTGATTTTGCTGGCGATTCCGGTTGTCGCCCAGTTGCCGACGGCGACCATCCTGGGTATTGCCAAAGATTCATCCGGCGGAGTCTTGCCGAATGTCACCGTGACGATTACGAACGTGGATACAGGCACCGTGCGGACCGTGAAGACCAGTGACGACGGCGAATTTCGAGCGCCGGAACTGCCCGTTGGCCGCTATGAAGTAAGAGCCGAGCACCCCGGTTTCAAGACCGTGACTCGAAAGGGCATCACCCTCGAAGTGACTCAGCAAGCTGTGATCAACTTGGATTTCGAGGTGGGATCCGCGGACCAGCAGGTTGTCGTGACTGAGGAAGCGCCCATGATCAATACCCAGGACGCCACTCTCGGTGGCACGGTCAACGAGACGAAGATGACAGAACTGCCCCTGAACGGCCGGAATTATATTGACCTGGCTCTCTATCAGCCGGGCGTCAACCAAGACAAAAACCAACGGAACCAGGTTGGAGGCACCTCCTTTAGCGTGAACGGGGCTCCGCCGAGGTCCAATAATTTTACGTTGGACGGCGCCATCCTGCAGACCATGTTGGGCCGCAGCCCCGTGGCTGGCGAGTCCGGCGATGCCCTCGGTTTGGACGGCATTCGAGAGTTTAAGATCGTTGCCGGCACTTTCCAGGCTGAGTATGGATTAGCGATGGGCAGCCAGATGGTGGCCGTGAGCAAGGGAGGAACCAACCAATGGCACGGCGACGCATTCGAATATCTCCGAAACGATGCGCTCGATGCCAATGACTTCTTCTCTAACCAGAATGGCGTGGCCAGAGCGCCACTTCGAAAGAACCAATTTGGAGGAGCATTTGGCGGCCCCATCAAAAAAGACAAGACGTTCTTTTACGCCGTTTACGAAGGAATTCGGGAATCCTTGGGGGTCCCGATCAATAACCCGGTGCCTAGCGCGGGATGCCACCCGGCGAACGCAGCCGCTCCGACTTTCGGCGCTGGCACCTTGATCACGCCGACAGAATGTCCAGACCTTATAGGTAACACCGACGCGATGGGCAATCCGATCACGGCGTCCTCCCCTGGAGTGACGCTCAGTCAATATACTGCTCCTTTCCTGGCTATCGTGCCTCTACCCAACCCAGGGCAGGTGTTCGACCCTGTGAGTGGCAACCCCCCCGTTCAAACTTTCAATGACCATAACAGTCTCGGAGAGAATTACGGGCAGATACGATTCGACCAGACTTTTTCCGACAAAGACTCCTTCTTTGCCCGCTATACCATAGACAATGCACTTCAAAACGAAACGGTAGGTGACTTCAGCTACTTCCGCGAGTTGGTGCCCGCGCGAAACCAGTGGGTTACGCTGGCTGAAAATCACATTTTCTCCCCTACGGTATTCAATGCCGTGCGCTTTTCCTTCAGCCGCACCAACAATTCTATCAACGAGGATAACATCGGCTTGCCCGGAGGAACTGGTCCCCAGCTCGTGCCGGGCTTTGACACCGGCGTGGTCGACTTGGCCGGATCCGGTGGCGGAGCATATGCCGAGTTCGGCTCTGTCAACGCCGCCCCCACGACGTTTGCCAAACAGAACATCTATACTTTGAGCGACGACGTGAATTGGAGCCGTGGCAAACACGCCTTCAAGTTCGGCATCCTGCTCAACCGGTATAATGAATCAAGCCAGGCGACCAACTCATTCAATGGGCAACTCCAATACAATCAATTTTCTGATTTCTTGCAGGCCTTGCCAACCATAGTTGAGTTTGCACCTACCTTTGCCACCGAAAACCGGGATTTCATCTTCAATACCTATGGCCTCTACGGCCAGGACGACTGGCGGGTAACGCAGCGGCTGACCGTAAACCTGGGCTTGCGGTATGAATTCATGAACACGCCCCACGAGTTGAATCACAGAGAATCCAGGCAACTAAACGACTTCACCGACCCGTTTACGCCTGGCCCCGTCATCCAGAACAACACGTTGAAAAACTTCAGCCCGCGCGTAGGGTTGGCCTATGATCTCTTCGGAAATGGGAAGACCGCCGTACGTGGCGGCGCCGGAGTTTACTATGACTTGGGGAACATCGGAACGGCCCTCGGGCAAACCGCGAACGGATCTCTGCCGTATGCAGGATTGGTCGACATAAACGTTGGAGCCGGTACTCCACAAATCCCCAGTATACAGAGTTGGGAGACAACATTAGGAACAACCGGGTTTCCCTTGCCCATCCCCGATCAAGTACGGAGCTTCTACACGCCGGATAAACTCGGTGTCTTCACACCGACCTTTATTGATTACAACTGGAAGAGCTCCTATATGATCCAATACAACGCCAGTGTTCAGCAGCAATTGCCGTGGGACATGATGGCAGGAGTAGCCTACGTGGGCAATCACGGAGTTCACCTGCCCACAGTCCGCGACGGAAATCCGATTGTCCCTACGTCTTTTGGCCCGTGCGGCGACCCCGCCAGTCTTTGCGTTGGCGGCAAGGTCCCATTCTGGGATTCCTCTTCACCTAACTACGTCAACCTCAACCCGAACTTCGGCAGCGACATCAACGTAGCCACGTCCGCGTCTTCTCGTTACAACGCTCTGCAAGTCGTGCTGCAAAAGAGGATTGGCCATGGATTGGAAATCAGTGGCGCCTTTACTCGGAGCCGGGTAACCGATGAAACGCAGGGCCAGTCCAACATACAGGACTGCATTGTTTCGGGTGGCCTGCTGGGCGTTTATCCGCTGAATCCAAGCGTAGACCAAGGCCCGGCGTGCTTCAATATCAAGAACAATTGGGAAATTAACGTGCTGTATCATCTCCCGAACTTGAGGAAGGACAACGGGTTTCTGGCCAAGGCGGCGAACGGCTGGTTCATGAGCAGCATCGTGAGCATTCAGAGTGGCCAACCATTCTCGCCGCTTATCGGTGACAATCGCTCGAATTCCCTCGTATTGCAGGGCCAACAAGGTGACCGGCCCATTGCCAATACGCCAGCGTTGCTGGCCGCTTACCCTTGCACGTCACAGCCCGGACAGCCGGCAGCGGGGAACAATCCATGTGCTTACACTCCCATTCCCTTCGATCCCAAGACGGTCATTACGGGCAATCCTAACAATTGGTTCAACGGGGCCATGTTCTCGCTGCCTCCGAATTGTACTGGCCCAGGGCTAACAAATTGTTCGAGCACGATTGGCCAGTTGGGCACCGCAGGGCGCAACATCCTGACCGGGCCGGCCGAAAGGAATTGGGACTTTTCGTTGGTGAAGGACACGAAGCTGGGATTCCTGGGAGAGGGCGGCACGCTGGAGTTCCGCGCCGAATTCTTCAACGTCATAAACCACCCAAACTTTAGCGGCCAGCACCTGAACACCCAAGTTTTCCTAGGCGACCCAACTGACGTCAGCCCATTCTCGGAACAGCCGGGCAATGGGCGGGTCACGCAACAGGTGCAGGATAACCAGCGGGAAATCCAGCTCGCGTTGAGACTTGAATTTTGAGTCTTGCAGGATTGAGGGGCCTTCGCGGCTGGAACGCGCGAGGGCCCCGCAAGCCTTCAAATCTGAAACCGATTTTGTCGGCCAACGTAGATTCAATCGGGACTCGCTTCAGGACGCCAGGGTCCGGCACGAATGGTTTTCATCCGTGCCCTTTTTTTCGCACACTTAATCAAACCGACCTGCACGTGGCGGTTATTCGCATGTAATCTCGGCCGCACGGCTATTGGGTTGGTGTGCTATAAGTGGCCGTGCGGCCGATAAGAAAATCCCGATTAAGGAGACGAGCTTGGCCCCGCCATTATTCTTGCAAACGATCGAAGATACCGGCTTCAGCACCTGGCTGCGGGAATCCGAATCGCCTTTTGCGTTCTATTTCATTCTTCTGTTTCACACGTTTGGCCTGGCGCTATTAGTCGGCGCGAATGTGGTGGTGGATTTGCGGCTTCTCGGAGTTGCGCGCGGCATACCGCTCGCGCCGCTCCAACGATTGTTCCGCATCATGTGGATCGGGTTCGCGATGAATGCCGTAACCGGCGTATTGCTGGTCGTTGCCTATCCGACGAAGTCCCTGACGAATTGGGACTTTTACTTAAAATTGGCTGTGATCGGCTTCGCCGTATGGGTCATGCAGAGGCTTAAGAGCGAGGTGTTTGCGGACGCCAGCCTGAGCGAAGCCGACATGATGGCAAGAGGCGCAACGTTGGCAAAATGGTCTCTCATCTTGTGGTTCGGAGCGATTACAGCGGGCCGCTTGCTGGCATACACATACAAGTATCTGACATATCCGTCGTAAAAGGGTTGCTGAAGGGGTCCGTGAATGAATTTTGTCCATCTCCATCTGCTACTGAATCATTTTCCGATTATCGGCACGCTTGTCGGCCTTGGCTTGCTCCTCATTTCACTCTTCGGAAAAAACGATGACCTCAGGCGCGCGAGCCTTATTATTTTCCCGGTCATGGCTCTCCTGGCGATTTTGGTGTTTTTTAGCGGGACTGGCGCGCAGGGAGCGATTAAAAACCTTCCCGGCGTTTCAGACGCCATGATCGAAAGGCACCAGGGCGCGGCGATGCTGGCGCTGCTTTTCATGGAAATCACCGGCGCCTTCTCCCTGGTAGCGCTTTGGAAATCACAGGAGACGCCACGTGCGATACGCTGGAACTGGAGCCTGTCCACCGTGCTGCTTTTTTCGATTTTGACTGCGGGCCTCATGGCCAGAGTCGGGACCACAGGCGGTGACATCCGCCACCCGGAGATTGGGACCGGTCATGAAGAAGTAACGGAAGGGTCCATGCTCTCGAAGGTGGTGCACCGGTTCGAGCCATCGCCCGGAAAATTTGCCGAACTCATGACGGCCAGCAAGTGGTGGTGGGCATTCATGATGGACTTGCATTTCGTGGGGCTGGCCCTGCTGATCGGGACAGTAGGCATTCTCGATTTGCGCATGTTGGGATTTGCCAAGCAGATTCCGATAGACCCGTTGCACCGGTTAGTCCCGTGGGCGATAGCTGGGTTCGGCATCAATCTTGTAACCGGCATTCTGGCTTTTACCGGCATGAGCAATTATTACACTTATGACTGGGCTTTTTGGCTCAAGATGCTGGCCATCATGCTTCTTGGCCTTAATGTAGGGGTGTTCTATTTGACCGGTGCGTTCGATTCTGTTGAGGGTTTGGGACCTGGAGAGGACGCGCCGCCTTTTGCCAAATTTATTGCCGCGACCTCTCTGGTCCTGTGGTTTACGGTCATCACCCTGGGCCGGTACATCCAATCCTATTCCGATACGATCTCCGTCCATAAATAAAGGAGGTCTGTGCATAATTCGTTGTGTCCCGTGCGGGCTAAGAGTTAGAATAAAAACAAATCATTCTCCTGTAACGAAAACTGCAACGCGCGCGTCAAGTTAGCAACGGAGGCAATACGATGCATCATATAGACAGGAACGCTTTAATCAGCGGAGCATTTTTGCTTTTGGCCTTGGTACTGGCGGGACCGGTGTCCGCGCACCATTCCGTCCAAGCTCAGTTCGATATCCACAAGACTTTTACGGTCTCCGGAACGGTTGCCAAGGTGGAGTGGATTAATCCCCATTCCTACCTGACCATAAACGTTACGGGCGCCGACGGCAAAGTTCA
>Ga0209415_10001734_pt1 | contig 41359 bp, 39 predicted proteins | sample PeaSoiSIISIP2007_FD_187696 | JGI IMG/M metagenome (GOLD analysis project Ga0209415, IMG submission 187696) | Peat soil microbial communities from Weissenstadt, Germany - SII-SIP-2007 (SPAdes) (version 2) | ecosystem: Environmental > Terrestrial > Soil > Wetlands > Peat | place: Germany...
GGATTCGAACCCTCGTTAGAGTTTCCCCTAAACACGCTTTCCAAGCGTGCGCCTTCAACCACTCGGCCATCTCTCCATACCTACACAGCGCGCGGGAAGCGTTGCAGTACTCAGTCTAGCGCAGGCGGAACAGGTAGTCACGAATTCGCAAATACCGCTCGGGATCGGACGGAGGCTGCGCATCGCACCCGCCCAGCAGCTTCTTGACGTCGTCCTTCACGGCCGCATGGGCATCGAGCAACCTAACGTCTTGCTGGACGTTGCGGAAGCGCAGATCCGCCAGCGACGATCCGCCGCCGAAAAGGCCGCTAAGGTCGATGCCTCCCGGTGGCAAAGGGCAGACGAAGGTGCGCAACCAAACCGCAGGCGGCTCCTGACGCACCGCCGGGAGAAAAGGAGGCCCCTGCGGAATCCTCGCCTCCATTACCCTAGCCTCGATTGGATATGTCACCCAATCGTCATTGACGTTCAGCTCCGGCTCCACTTTGATCCGTTGGACGCGCGCGTTCCCTTCCACCCACAAATCCATCCACAACACCTGAGTTCCCGAGCTCGCGTACGGCAGATCCACCGGCGTCAGTGAGGCGCCCGATTCCCGGTACATCGTCACCTTGACCGCGTTCTCCGGATTCTGCCCCACGAAGATCCACCACTTGGCATCTTCCGGAGCCTCCACCACCACCTGAAACGAATTGAATCCGTTACGCACCAGAGCCGGCGAAAGAATTTCGCGCGGCGTCTCAGGAACCGTAACTTTGCCCGCCACATCGATCTGGGCGAGATCCGAATACACGCTGAGGGACTGCGCACAGGCCGGCGCGCGCCACGCCAGGAGATACAAGCCCGACAGTAGGACGGCTTTCACCCTAGCTATTGTATTCTGAAACTTGGACCCTCATCGCAACGAACGAGTAGCAGAAAGCCTCCGGGAGGAGCTGAATGAGCTGATCTCCTATGAGTTGTCCGACCCACGCATCGGAACTGCCACCGTCACGGAGGTTCTTCTTTCACCGGATTTTCGCCATGCCAACGTGCGCCTATCGCTGGCTGGCAAGGAGCGGGAGCAGGCCGATACGCTGGAGGCTCTGTCTCACGCTAAACAATTCATAAAATTCCAGTTAGCGGAACGCCTCCAACTTTATCACATCCCCGAATTGCACTTCGAATCGGACCTTCCTCCGGCTCTGGCGGCCAAAGCTCCCCAAATCCTGAAACGGATCCGCCGCGGCCGGCCAAAATCGTAAAAAAACGCGATTCGGCGGCCTCCGCTGTGCTAAGTTGGGTTGCAGGCACCCCTACGACGGTGGGCGGTTCGCGCCCTCAACCGTTATTTTTGAGAACGTTACCAACAGGAGTAAGTGGAACTTACCATGCGCGTGGCTCCCATGAACAGCCGCTTTCTTGAAGCCTGCCGCCGCCGGCCTACCGATGTCCGGCCCGTCTGGTTCATGCGTCAGGCCGGCCGGTATATGAAGCAGTACAGGGATATCCGAGCCCAGCACGGAATCCTGGAACTGTGTAAACGCCCGGACCTCGCCGCGCAGATCACCCTTCAGCCCGTGGAGATTCTGGATGTGGACGCAGCCATCATTTTCGCCGATCTGCTGCTGCCGGTGGAGCCCATGGGTCTCAAGCTCCGCTTCGCCGCCGGCGAGGGACCGATTATCGATAATCCCGTCCGCAATTCGAGCGATATTGATAGCCTCTCCATTTCCAACACCGACGACTTGGGCTATGTTGGCGAGACCATCCAGCTTGTCAGCAAGGCGCTGGCTGGACGAGTCCCGGTGATCGGATTCGTCGGCGCACCGTTCACCATGGCCAGCTACATGATCGAGGGCGGTCCTTCCCGCAATTTCGTCCGTACCAAGCAGATGATGTACCGCGACGAAACCTTGTGGCGGCGCCTCATGGGCAAGTTGGTGGATGTGCTGGGGGCTTTCGGCGTCTTGCAGGTGTCCGCGGGCGCACGCATCATTCAGGTTTTCGACAGTTGGGCCGGCGCTTTGGGCCCCGACGATTATGTGCGCTTCGTTGCCCCGTATTCGCGCGCGCTGATTGAGCGAATCCGCTCCGCCGGAGTGCCGGTGATCCACTTCGGAACCGGCGCTGCAGGGTTCTTCCGCGAGCTCCACGCCGCGGGCGGCGATGTGATGGGCGTCGACTGGCGCGTCAATATCGACCAGGCCTGGATGGACATCAGTTACCGCTCCGCCGTGCAAGGCAACCTGGACCCCGCCGCGCTTTTCGCGCCGCTGCCGGAGTTGCGCATGCGCATCAATGAGCTGCTGCGCCGCACCGGCTCGCGTCCCGGCCACATCTTCAATCTCGGCCATGGCATCCTCCCGGAAACACCGGTTGAGAACGTGAAGGCGTGCGTCGAAATCGTGCGCGAATTTAAGCTGTAACTGTTGTGGCTGGGGTCGTTATTGTCGGCGGAGGCATCGCCGGTCTCTCCGCAGCCTATGATCTGGCCAAGGCGGGCGCGCCGTACACGTTGATCGAGAAGCTGCCGCGCCTGGGCGGGGTCATCCAAACCACGGTACGCGACGGCTGCGTCATCGAAGGCGGTCCGGACAGTTTCATTTCGCAAAAACCGGAAGCGCTGGCGCTGATCAAGGAACTGGGCCTGGAGCATGAGGTCATCGGCTCCAACGACGCGACTCGCGTGACTTACATCCTGCGCGGAGGCCGGCTGGTCCGCTTACCCGAGGGCATTCGCATGATCGTGCCCACGCGCGTATGGCCTCTGCTCCAATCGCCTTTGTTGGGATGGGGAACCAAACTGCGCATGGGCCTGGAGCTTTTCCGCCGGCCCGTATCCAATCCCGACCGCTCCGTCGCCGATTTCGTCATCGACCATTTCGGCCGCGAGACTCTGGACTATCTGGCCGAGCCTTTGCTCTCCGGCGTGTACGGCGGCGATCCGCGCGAAATGAGCGTGAACAGCGTGCTGGGTGCGTTCGCCGAGATGGAGAAGAAAACGGGAAGCCTTGCGAGAGCGGTGCTGAAGCAGTCCCGCACTCCGAAACCGAAGGGCGGCGGCACGCTTTTTCGAACTCTGAAAGGCGGCCTGGGCACATTGACCGCGAAGCTTTCGGAAGGGCTCACGGTACGGCAGGGAGAAGTAGAAGCCATCGAGCGCACCGCGAGCGGATTCCGCATTCGTGTGCGTGGAGACTGGGCCGATGCATCGAGCGTGATTCTGGCGTGTCCGGCGTGGGCCGCGGCGGGGCTCCTATCATCGTTGGATGAGCGACTGGGCGAACTACTCAGGGAGATTCCGTACACTTCTTCGGTCACCGTCGCCATGTGTTACGACGCCGGAACGTTCGACGGCCGGCGCGCCGGGCACGGATTTCTGGTCCCTCGCGTGGAGCGACGCCGTATGGCTGCCTGCACCTTCGTTGACGCCAAATTCGACTTCCGCGCGCCCGCGGACCGGGTCCTGCTGCGCTGCTTCTTTGGCGGGGCGGGCGACGACCAAGTGCTCAACGAATCCGATGAAACCCTCACCGGCATGGCGCGCGAGGAGCTGCGCCCGATTCTCGGTCTCACCGCCGCGCCTCTGTTCACTTCCATTTCGCGGTGGCCGCGATCGATGGCACAGTATACAGTGGGCCACTCAGCGCGCTTAAAGGAAATTCAAGCACGAGTTGCCGCCATCCCCGGCCTCTATCTGGCGGGCAACGGCTACACCGGCATCGGCATCCCTGATTGCATCCGCATGGGCCGCGCCGCCGCGGCGGGTCTCGTGTCAAATCCGGTCTTATAATTGCGGTAGCAGTAAAGCGTAGGAGGTCAACTGGAGTGAAATCTTGCACTTACAAAGGGCGTCCGCTATTTGGCGTGCGGCAGATGGGATACACCCTGTTGCTGTTATTCACAGCTCAGGCTCAGCCCGATTCGCCGGACCGCACGGCCTCGGTCCAGGGAGTCGTGACCAACTCAGCTAGCGGCGAGGGATTGCGGAAAGCTTATCTCCGTTTGGCGTCAATCGATAGAGGATCGGCGTATCCGGTGACAACCAACGACCAGGGGGCTTTCGCGATCGGGAACGTCGCACCGGGCAATTACCGCTTGAACGTCGAATGCACGGGATTCCTGGACGCTCAGTACGGTATGGAATTTCGATTGTCCGCCGGTGACAAGCTGACTGGCATCGAGATCAAACTGGTCCCTCAGGCGGTCTTGTCCGGCCGCGTGCTGGATCAGGACGGCGACCCGTGGCCGCATGCCGGCGTCAGCCTGTATCATTCGGTGTGGGAGAAAGGACGGAGGAAGCTCGACTTCGCGAATGCCTCGGAAGTCGACGACCGAGGCGAATTCCGCATCTCCGGGCTTGCGCCCGGCCGCTACTATGTACTCGCCATACCGGACCCCGACTGGGAAAAGCAGCACCATCTGGGCCTAAACGATCAGCCCGCGATTCGACAGCAGCTCACCTGGTATCCGTCGTCACTGGAACTTGAATCTTCCGCCCCCGTCACCCTAACCGCGGGGCATCAACTTGTTGGACTCGACATCCGGCTGCGACGCAGTGCCGGATCGAATCTTCGCATCAGAGGGAAGCTGACGGGGATTCAAAACATCCCGGTGGCCTCGGGCGACCAAGGAAGGTTCTTTGGACCGGTGATATTGGCGCGAAGTGCGTCCGCCCCGACGGAGTTGCGCCGCGAGTATAGCGGGGGGATTCGAGCCGACGGTTCTTTCGAGATCGCCGGGGTTTCCCCTGGCGCGTACGACCTTTGGATCAAGCAGGGCTTTCCTAGATTCATTCTGCTGGGCCACTCCAGAGTCCAGGTTGACGAGCGGGATGTGGAGAATATCTCGATCGACGTGCACCCGCCCCAGACTCTCCACGTTGCCGTGCGGATCGATGGTGATGACGCGGCGAAACCTCCCCACATCTACTTCGACAACGGCCAATTTCCCGGCATGGATCTTTCCGCCGATCCAAAAGAAGATGGCGGTTTCGAAGTCGACGACATCGGTTTGGGCCAGTATCGAGTTTATGTGGGAGAGCAAGATCGCAAGCGCTTTTACCTCAAGACCGTTCGTTACGGGAATGCGGAGTCGAGCGATGGAACCTTCACGCTCTCCTCTTCCGGCGTCCCTCTTAAAGTGGTCTTCAGCACTCGGGGCGCGAGGCTCTCAGGAACCGTCAACGGACGCGCCGCGAGGCCGCAAGTAATCCTGATTCCCGATACGCCCGACGCTGCCCTGCGCGAATATGAAACCCTCGCTGCGGTGTTCGACCAGACCGGCGTCTTCACGATCGAAAGCATCCCGCCGGGATCGTACAAACTCTATGCATTCGAGAATGTCCCGGATGGCATCTGGCTGGACCCCGATTTCCTAAAGGAGGTCGAGAGCGCGGGAGTCGCCTTTGTGGCCGCCGAAGGAGACGCGAAGACCATCCAGGCGCCGCTGCTCGGCAAGGCGGAAACGGACCGCGTGCTCGCGAAGCTGGGCATCGACTAATTACGTCTGCCGGCCAATCGGCGCTGTCACTTTTTAATGATGATCCGCAGGCCATCTGGACGTATCTGCACGTGGTCGATATTAAAGTCCAGATCGACGGGCTCGCCGATCTTCGCGTCGGGATATAGAGGCAGGAAGAACGACTTGATCAGAAAATCAAGCGCGGTGCCTTCCACGCCCACGCCCGACATCTCCACCCGAGTGAGGAACACCGTGATCTTGCCGCCGTATGACGCCTCGCGCACTGAAATCTTCAGCGGACGCTCACCTTGGAACATCGCCATGGCCCAGCCGACGGACTTCCCCCGCGACTCCTGGATCTTTGGAAAATCCACCATGGCCGAAGCGGAGGCGGTGTCCGTGCCGAGCTCGATGCGCGTGTCGCGAATCCCTTGCGGAACCGCTTCGGGAACTTTGACGGCCACCCACGCGTTGATCTCAGCGGGCGTGAACATGATCGTTTCGCCGGGTTTCCCCTGGCCGCTCTCCAACTTTTCCAGTTTGGCGCTGGCGCTTTCCAGGGCCGGATCGGCGGCGTTGAGCGCGAAGCTAAGGGCAACTCCCGCCGCGGCGGTCAGCGCCAGCAAGCGAAGTGGCGCCCGGGTCAAGAACCCTCTCCGGCCGGAACCTGCCACCGTCCGCTTTGCCACTCCAGGTTGAAATTTTCGCCGAGATAGACTCGCCGCACTTCGGGGTCCGCGCCCAGAGCCTCGGGAGATCCGGAGCGGAAAATCCGACCGTCGTTGATGATGTACGCCCGGTCAGTCACCGCCAGCGTCTCGCGCACGTTGTGATCGGTCACCAGAATCCCGATGCCGCTCTGCTTCAGGTCGAAGATGATTTTCTGAAGCTCCAGCACCTGGATGGGATCGATACCGGAGAACGGCTCGTCAAGCAGCAGGAAACTGGGCTCGATTACCAGGCTGCGGGCGATCTCCACGCGCCGCCGTTCGCCGCCGGAGAGAACGTAGCCCTTGCTCTTGCGGACCTGCTCCAGGCCCAGCTGCTCGATCAAGCGGTTCATCCGCTCCCGCCGCTGACGGCGGTTCAGATCGCGCCGCGAGGCTTGCAGGATCGCCGTCAGATTGTCCTCCACCGACAGCTTGCGGAACACCGAGGCTTCCTGCGGCAGATAGCTGATGCCCTTGCGCGCCCGCTGGTACATGGCCAGCGGAGTAATGTCCAGATCGTCGAGCATGACCCGGCCGGAATCGGGCGAGATCAGGCCCACGATCATGTAAAACGACGTGGTTTTGCCCGCGCCGTTGGGACCCAGCAGCCCCACCACCTCGCCCTGCTTGACCCAGATGGAGACGTTATCGACAACCTTGCGCCCGCGATACGACTTCGTGATTTCGGCGGTTTGAAGAGTGCGCACAGGCTACTTTTTCTTGCGGATGGTGCTTTGGGCGGGCTCTGCTTCCACGCCAAAAACGATCAGCGTATCATCGTTCGCATACCAGGTCAATTCCTGCCCCGTAGACTTGCCCTTAATGCTATCCACCAGCAGCGGCTTTCCGCCGTTGATGACGACCTTCCCATCATCGGCGAAGTAGTCCATGTGCTCGCTGGTGCTGGTGCGGGTGCGCGCGGGCTTGCCGGGCGAAGCCGTCGTATTGCTTACTACTTTGACCGCGCCATCGGCCACAGCCCTATCTAGAGACGAGTCCGAATCGGAATCCTTGAGATAGGCGCGCAGCTCATGCGAGACCACCGTCATTCCCGGCCGCTGCAACTCCACTCCGCCCTGATAGAACGCGAGCCGCGTCTCGTCCGAGTACACCAAGTCCGGCGCCTTCACCACCGTATATATCGACGCGCCGGGTTTAGGGCTGGTTGCGGCTTTGCCGTCCTTCCCGTTTTCACTCTTGGCCTTATCGCCCTTGGCCTTGTCGATGAACTGGCTGGTGACGCCGCCGTGCGCTTCCAGCACATGGCGCTGCCGATCGATATCCAGCTTGTCCGCGCTGACGCGATTGGCTCCCTGCCAAGCCAATGCCTTGTTCGCGGCTTTGCCCTCGTAGTGAATCTTCTGATCCTTCCCGTGGCCGGTCGAAACCATGCGCTGGGCGCGCGCCTCCAGGACCTCATCGGTGGAAAGCATCGCCGACGACTTACCATCCTTATCGGGCTGCCGAGTCGAGGCCACGTTGCCATCCGCCGTGAAATCCCCCGATTTCTGATCGATCACGATGCGGTCCGCGCTGGTCGAACCGGTTGTATCGGAAAGCCGGGCCTTGCCCTCCAGCGTCATCAAATCCTTCTGCTGCTCCAGAATCGCCGTGTCCGCGCGAGCCTCGCGGTCGCCCTCCTGGTAGCGGAAGTCGCTCTTCTGCTCGACGCGAACGAGTTCACTGGTCTTGGGATCGAAGGTCGCGAGAATATCCTTGCTCGAGGTGATCGCCGGCGGAGGCGCGGGCTCTTTCGCCGTCGGCGGTTTCTCCGTGCGCGTGGTGACATTGGTGGAGCGGAAAAAATGGATTTTGTTCTCGGCTCCGTAGGTGATCCATACTTTGTCGCCCTGGAGCGCGCGCTTGGGCTGATCGGGGCGCTGGGGCAGAAAATCGAGGGTAGCCGCGCCGTCGGTTTCCGCGCTGGCAATGTCTTTTCCGCCCGGCTGCATCTTCATGCGGATGGTGTCGCTGCGCAGGATGCGAGTCTCGGCGGAGCTTCCGGGCGTGGCAACGGGAACCGATTCCGCGACGCTATTGCCGGTAGTGACCGCGCTGGTAAGCGTACTCTCCCCGCTTGAAACGTCGAAGTCCAGGTCCAGACGATTGCCCGTCGCCGTCGTGCGGCCTGAAGGCGAGCTCGAGATCAGCTTGGCGTGATCGGTGCCTTCGATGTGGCGCACCACCATGTGTTCGCCAAAGTCCAGGCCCAGATGATCCGCGGCGAAATCCACCGTGCGGCCGTCCTTGTCCTGGACGCCTCGTCCGGATTGTGAATCGACCCGCTTGATATCGTTGTGCTCCATCAGCACCGTCGACATGCCTGCATCCATTTTCAGGTCTTCGCGCGAGAGCTTGGACCATTGCATCAGCACGACCTTCGATTCGCGCTCCAGATAATAAGCCTCGGCCGCTTCGATGTGCATGGGCTTGGCGTGCTCGGTCTTGCCGCGCCAATCCAGAATCGCGTTGCTCCGCAGGTGCAACTGGCGTGTATCGGGGTCGTAGTCGGCTCCCGTGGCCGAGCCTGTGCCTTGATCGAACTCAAATTGCGCGGCCCGATCCGTGGTGGCGTGGCCGGATTCCTTATCGAAATGCACGCCGGAGGTGTGGATCTTGAGCAGCCTGCCGCGCTGCACGCCCTCCGCGGACACGCCCATGGAAATGCTGACCGGGCTGTCCGAGTAAAGATTCTTGGTGACGTTGTCGAATTCGGCTTTTTCGGTCTCGATCAGGTCGTACTCTTTGTCGTCCTTGTGGAACAGCCACAGGCGCACCCCGTCCAGCTCCATGTGGGAGGGTTCCTTGACCTCCCGAATGTTCTTGGCGCAGATCTTAAACGTCTCTTTAGCGCCGTCCGCCGATGTGTCGCACCAGTCTTCGCTGCTGGCTTCGAGACTCAGGTCGAGAGCACGCGGCGCGGCCAGCGCATCCAGGCCAGCCCGGTGCCTGAAGTAGGTGTCCCCGACGAAGACGATGATGGCGAATATGGCCGCAAGAATCAGCCATCTGCCGACGCGCATATAGTTCTCTTCTTATGTTACATTGTGGGGCAGGTCTTCGACCTGCCGTCTACAGCGCCCGCAGGCTCGCCGCCGGAAGCTGCACCACCCACTCCCGAGTCTCACGCAGGCGCTCGAATTCCGGGCGGGGCAAGTCTACCGAAATGCCGCCGGCAAATTCCAGGCGCACGGACTGCGGTTTCTCCACCGCCCGCTCCAACGTTGCCGGAATCTGATTAGGACCGGGGCGGCCGTTGCGCGCGAGCGCCGTGAGCTGCTCCGGGCGAACGCAAATCGTGACGCGATCGCCTCTCAGCCGGCCGGGGAAGTACGGGCCGTCGATCTCGAACTCGCCGAGCTTCACGCGGCTGGAGTTGCGCCCCGGGTCGAGCGTGCGAATCTCGCCGGGTAGGAGATTGAACGCTCCCAGCAGCCGCGCGACGTCCAGATTCGCGGGGGTGTCGAGAATCTGGCGCGGCGTGCCGCTCTGCACGATTCGGCCTTCCCGCAGCACGATCATTTCGTCGCCCAGCTCGAAGCATTCGTCGAGATCGTGCGTCACCAGCAGCACGGGAGTTTGGAAATCGGCGCGGACCTGGCGCAGGGTTTCATAGAACTCCGCGCGCAGCGGAGCGTCCAAGCCTTGCGCGGGTTCGTCGAGCAGCAGCAACTGCGGACCTCCGATCAAGGCGCGCGCGATGGAGCAGCGCTGGCGCTGGCCTCCGGAAAGCTCATGCGGACGCCGTCCGGCGGCTTCGGTCAGGCGGAAGCGTTCGAGCATTTCATTCACCCGGCGGTGCCGCTCCAGACGCGGCCGGCGCTCCGCCGCGAAAGCCAGATTCTCGCGCAGGGTCATGTGCGGGAACAGCGCGTAGCTCTGGAACACGTAGCCGCAATTGCGGGCCTGCGGCGACAAGTGCACGTGCGCCGCGCCGTCGAACAGGATGGCATCGTCCAGAAGAATGCGCCCTTGATCGGGGCGGACAAAGCCGGCGATGGAATCGAGCAGCATGGTCTTGCCCGCGCCGCTCGGCCCGAACAGCACGGTGACGCCCGCAGCGGCATTGAAATCCACGTCCAGCAAGAACCCGGATGAGTCCTTGCGGGGCGGAAAGGTCTTGCGGATGCGGGCCTGAATCATGGTTTCTATAGATCAGCGATTTTCAAGACGCGCCGCGAGAGTCAGGATCGCCAGCGCGATCGCGGAGATGACCAGCACCAGAGTAAGCGCGAGCGTGGAGTTGCCGGATTCCTGCGCGTCGTAAATCGCCACCGCCATGGTTTGGGTCTGGCCGGGAATATTTCCGGCGATCATCAGAGTGGCTCCAAATTCGCCCAAGGACCGCGCGAACGCGAGCGCGGTCGCCGCCAGAATCGAGCGCCGGGCCAAGGGCAGCGTCACGCGCCAGAAGAGTTTCCATTCGCTAGCGCCCAAGGTGCGCGCCGCCCGCTCACAGCTACGGTCGACGCTTTCGAGCGCGGCTCGCGAGGATTTCACCAGCAGCGGCAGCGAATATAGGAGCGCGGCCACCACCGCGGCCTTCCACGTGAACACCAGAGGCGAGCCGAAGATCTTCTCCCATAACTTGCCGAGAGGGCTGCGATGGCCCAGCAGCACCAGCAAATAATAGCCCAGCACGGTGGGCGGCAGCACCAGCGGGAGCGTCACCGCCGCATCCACCGCCGCCTTGCCACGGAACTCGCGATTGGCCAGGACGTGGGCGATCCACAATCCTGCCCCTAGCGCCGCCACGGTGGAGACCAAGGCCACGCGGAGGCTGAGCCACAGCGGGAACCAGTCGATGGGCATGGCCAATTATAACGGCTCTGCGGCTCGGAATCGCGGTGTGCGCAGTGAGAAGTGGAATGAGAAAATTGAAGCACGCTTTCCATCGTCCACATCGACACCGGGACGGACTTCCGGGGAGGACAACAGGCGCTGCTCACGCTGGCTCGGGGGTTGCGCGAGCGGGGCCACGCGCAAGTCATCATGAGTCCAGCGGGGAGCGGGTTGGAGCGGCGCGCGAGACAACAGGGGATCGAAGTGGAGCGGTTGTCGCTAGCAGAGGTCAGAGCGCGGGCGAAAAGCGCCGATATCCTTCACGCCCACACGGGGCGGGCGCAGAATCTTGCGTTCCTCGCGTCGGCGGGATTGGGGATCAAGCGCATCGCCACCCGGCACGTCGCCTTCTCGCCTCGGCATCCGCTGGTCCACCGTCTGAAATATACCAGCACCTGCGATGGAGTCATCGCGGTATCGCAATCCGTGCGGCGTAAGTTGCTCGATGCGGGCGTTCCCGCGGACCGGATCGAGGTGATCCCAACAGGCGTGGAAATTCCAGCGGAGCTTCCCGATGCAGCGCAGCGGGCCGACGCTCGGCGCACCTGGAATCTGGATGATGGAGATTTCGCCGTTGGACACCTGGGCGCGTTCACGCACGAGAAGGGGCAGGACATCGCTGCCCAAGCCGCACACTTGCTGGAGAGCCGGCTGCCGCGTCTGAAAATGATCCTGGCGGGCGAGGGGCCGCTGCGGAGTTCCATTCCCGGCAGTGATCGACTCATTCTTCCGGGGCATGTTGCGGAGCCGCGGCAATTGCTGGCCGCGCTGGATTTGTTCGTCATGCCCTCGCGCTCGGAGGGTTGGGGATTGGCGGCGCTGGAGGCGATGGCGCGTGGGCTGCCTGTAGTGGCGTCGAATACCGGAGGTCTGGCGGAGATGATCGTCGAGGGGGAGACGGGCTGGCTGGTCGTTCCGGGAGACGCGTCCGCTCTGGCCGATGCAATCTTCGAAGCTGCTTCTGACTGGGAGAGGCTGCGGGCGATGGGACTGCGTGGGCGCGAAGGCGCTCGACGGTTCTCCGTGGAGGAGACGGCCGCCCGGACAGAAGACTTCTACCTACGCGTACTGCAAGTGGGGCAGGTCTCCGACCTGCCGATTTCGGGAAATTAGTAACCCTTCGGGATCAAAGCCAGTAGCGTCCCGAACAGCACCAGCAGCCCCGCAAATTGGAAAAACGCGCCCTGGTCCGGTTCCGGAGCGTGATCCTTTTTCCAGAAGATCCGGTACGCCGCGCCCACCATCAGAAGGATGAACAAACCCGCGCCTGTGACATACCACAACACCGCCGCCAACCCGAGCCAGTACAGCCTCTGCTGGCGATCCAGCGCGCGGAAACCACGGCCTCCGTCGAGCATCCAAACCGGCGTCAGATTGAACAGATTGATATATGCGGTGGTGCGCGCGATGGCGGGCCATGCGCCTCCCGGAAAGGCGACGGCCATGGCCAGGCTGGCGATTGCCGCGCCCGCGCCCCACAACGGCCCGGCCAGTCCGATGCGCGCGTCTTCGGCCACGTTTGCGGGACTTCCGTACAAGCTGACGAACGCTCCCAATCCGGGGATGAACATGGGAGCGCTGGCGGGCAGGCCATAATGCCGCAGCATCCACACGTGTCCCATTTCGTGAATATAGATTCCGATCACGAATCCGGCCGCGAATCTCCAGCCGTACAGAGACCAATACACACCGAAGAAGGCCAGCATCGACAACAGAGTCTTCAACTGCCCGAGCCCCAACAGCAGAAACTTGGCCTTCGTCAACAGCAGTAAAGCCGCGGTCTTGAATTTCAGCAGCGTGGCGATGACCGCGCCGAACGGCCCCAAGCGCTTGATCCATGCGGGCTGGGCCTTTTTTTCGGGTTGAGGGTTCGCCTCGGGAGGCGCTTCGACGGCATGCTGATCCTGCACGCCACCAGTATACTGGTTCACTTTAAGATGCGTCCTTGTTTATCTAGATGCAGCTTCTGCCCTCGCCAGACCACGGTATTTCCAAAGAGTCCGGCGGCCCACACCGCTACTCCGAACAGATCGCGGAGCGGGATCAGGAGCCAGAGCCGCAGCACGTCGGGGCTGCGCACCGCCATCCATCCGCCCGCGAGCGCCATCAGCATTCGCGCGGTCAACACCGCCAGCGCGATGCGCCAATCGCCGGCGCTAGCCAACACCACGGCCCACAGCGTTGCCATGGTCACCGGCAGCCCCACATAGCCGGAAAACTTGGAAACCCGAATGGTTCGAGCCCAGCGCACCTGATGCGTCCACACGTCCCGCCAGCTCCCGCCCAAATGCGTGGCCACGATCGCGTCGCTCAGCACGCACTTCAATCCCAGCCCGTGCAACTTCGCGCCCAACTGGTAATCGTCCGCCACATATTCTGAGATCGCTTCGAACCCGCCGATTCGCTCCAGATCCCCGCGGCGGAACGCCAGAGTCGAGCCCATCGCAAACTCGTCGACGCCCATCATTCTGGCCACCAAAGCCGACGGCACGAAGTCGCTCGAAACGCTGAGTCCTTCGAAGCGCGCGGCAAACGTCGAGCCTTCCGGCCGAAACAAGCAGGTCACCAGACCCACTTGAGGATCGGCGAGCGGCCCAGTCACTCGAGCCAGATAATCCGGCTCCACGCGGATATCGGCATCATTCACAACCAGGATGGAATACCTGGCTTCGCGCGCCATATCGATCAACACACCGGCCTTCTGGTTGGGTCTCACGGTGTGGCATTCGATCACGCGGACTTGCGGGAACTCGCGCAGCACTGCCACCGCCGGGTCGTCCATGGAGCGCACTCCGCAGAGCAACTCGGATTCTCCTTGAAGCTTGAGGTGCGATTCAATGGCCCCGCGAAATCCTGGATCCAGCCCGCGAACCGGCTTCATAATCGACACCGCTTGATTCTGAGCCGCGACCGGGAGGCAGCGGTTGCTTGTTCGAAATCGGATGCACGCCACGATGGCGAATACCTGATACGCCGCGGCAATCGCTCCGATCGTCTCCAGAATCACAACGCCGGCATCATAAGGCAAGCAGGGCCACGCCGCCGGCCACCAAAGCCGCGCCCAGCCAGCGTTTGGCGTCGACGCGCTCCCGCAGGAGATAGCGCGCAAGCACCGTGTCGAAGACGAAACTTGCCGCGGTTGCCGGGACGGCGAAGCTCAGGTCGGCTTGGGCAACCAGAGTCATGAAAGCGAAAAACGAGATCGCCATGCATACGATCGCCAGAATCAGGTACTTCTTCATCGCCAGCGTGGCGACAATCCGCCCCAATCCGCCAGCGCGGAAATGGATCTCGCCGTGCCGCTTCATCTCCAGGCTTTGCAGCGTATCGCCGGCGACGGTGCCGGCCACGATCAGCGCGACCAAGGCCCACTGCGTCACGAGCCCTCTCCGGCGTACGACTCGGCTTCAGTAGAGGTTCGCGATTCTGTCAGTCCCACCAAAGCCGTCCCCGCCACGATCAACAGCGTGCCGGACCACCTGGCCACACTGATCCGCTCCTTCAGGACCACGCTTCCGATGATCGCCGTGATGATGTAGCCGATGGCCGTAAGCGGCAGAACATAGCTCAGATCCGCCCAGCTCAGCAAGGCCATGCGCGAAAGCAGCCAGACGATCAACAGCACAATGCCCAGGGCCACATATGGGGTGAAAATCGCCTCCAGATAATCCCAGGGCGACCCCAGAACGCGATGCTTCATACCCATTGTGAGAAAGAGATTTCCCAGTGGCTGGCTCACAATCACCAGCGCCAGGAAGAACCTGGTCTTCCAGAGCAAACGCTCGTCTGTCCCCATCAGGCTTTAGACCGAAGCGTGTTCTTTCGAGGACTCGATCTCCGCTTCCTTGATAGATGGGTCCACGCCACCGGCTTTGTACTCCGCGACGTACTTTTTGCGCTTGTGCCGCAGGCTCAGGTAGCTCTTGGCTTCCTTGTACAAGCGCTTGCGATCGTTGTTGTCGAAAATGGCCTTGCGCACGATGCGCCACGCGGCCTTGGGACGGAAATAATATTCGCCGTAGAAGCGCTCAACCCAATCCACCATTTCGGCGCGATCCAGAATCCCGGGATAGACCACGTTGGGCAACTGGTGCCCCGCCGTGTCCGCCATGTTGATCTGCACCAGGCCCTTTTCTTCCGCGTACTGGTAAAACTCCGTGCCCGGATACGCGTGGGCGATGGACACCTGAATGGTTTCCACGTCCAGCTTTTTGGCGAAATCGATGGATTTACGAATCGTCTCGCGCGTCTCGCCGGGCATGCCGATGATGAAGTCCCCGTGGATCGTCAGGCCCAATTTGTGCGCGTTATCGGTGAACCGCTTGGCCATATCGATGGTGGCGCCCTTCTTCATGTTCTTGAGGATTTGCTCGTCGCCGGTCTCGTAGCCCACGATCAGCAGCCGCGCGCCGGCATCCTTCATGGCCTTCAGCGTGTCGTAATCTGTGGTGACGCGCGACGTGCAGGACCAGGTGAAGTCCATCTTCCGGAGCTCCGCGCAGACCTCCAAAGTCCGCGCCTTGCGATAGTTGAAGGTGTCGTCGTCGAAGAAGATTTCCTTGAGCCCCGGGAAATTATCCAGCGTGAACTGCACTTCATTGGCGATGTCTTTGGCCGAACGTAGTCTCCAGCGGTGTCCGGAGTGCGTCTGCGGCCACAGGCAGAAAGTGCACATGGCTGGGCAGCCGCGCGTGGTGTAGAAGGAAATGTAAGGATTCAACAGAAACGGAACATTGTATTTGCGGAAATCCAGGTCGCGCTTGTAAACCTTAGTCACCCATGGGAGCTCATCCAGATTCTCGATGGAGGGGCCCTCGGGATTGTGGACGTTGACTCCGTCCTTGCGATAGCTGACGCCCGGAAGCTCGCTGAGCGGAGTGCCCTTGGCGTAGTTGGCGATCTGGTAATCGAACTCGCGCCGCACGATGAAGTCGATGGCCTTGGTCGCGTTCAGCACCTTATCCGGCTCGATGGTTACCGGCGGTCCCACGAAGCACACCTGCATCTTGGGATTGGCGTCCTTCATCATGTCCGCGATCTTCACGTCCACGTGAAAGCCGGGAGAGGAAGTGAACAGCACCAGCAACTCGAAATTCTTGGCCTGCGCGACAGTTTCTTCGATGCTGACGCCGTGGGGCGGAGCGTCCAACACCTTGCTGTCCTCCAGCATCCCCGCGGGGTAGCACAGCCACACCGGATACCAGTAGGATTCGATCTCTCGAGTGGAGGGCCAGCGCGATCCCGCGCCGCCGTCAAAGCCCTGAAAGGAGGGAGGATTTAGAAATAAGGTTCTTCGCATTGATTTATACGCGTGGGTTTTCCATAGGTGTTAAGGGGCGTCGGCGATCTGTTTCGAATCTTCGCCCTCCGCCGCCTGAGTGACGTTGCTGAAGCGAATGCTAAGATCGGCCCGTCCGGCCACGCGTGTGTCCACGTGGCATTCGATGTGAGATGGCCATGCCACCCCGTTCTTAATCTGGAATTCGTTCACAAACGCAATACTCTTCAAGAGAATCGAAGGTGTTTTTACCAGTGTACCGACTTCTTTCACGGGCATACCGGTAGCCGTGTCCAGCCACAACTCGCCCTTGAACAATCCAACCGCATTTTTCTTGGGCTTCAGCTCAAAAACCGAGATTGAATTGTCGCCATTCGTCATTCTGGTCTTGAGCCGAAAGTGATAGTTCTCCGGGGTGATGGCGATCGCGGCGTTCTCCGGGCCGCCGGCATCCAGCTCCAGGTACCGGGCGATCACTTCCTTCTCAACCGTCCGGTCGCCCACGAACTCCCCTAGCCTGGTGATGGTGATCTGTCCCAACCGCGAGATGAACTTTAGTACTTTCAGCCTGCCTTGTTCCTTCAGCTTTGGAAGTTTAGCATCGATATCCACTTCCATCCGCGTACCGCGCAACGCATCTTGTTGAATCTTAGCGGCATTCAGGAATTTGTCCACCATCGGATTGTAGGCGTCGGCAGGTTCGAAAGCGCGCCCCTCATCGCCGAAGGACATCGCGAGAATCGTGGATGCGAGGATGACTCCTGGTAGCCGCAAATCGAGTGTCCCAGTGCGCCCCAACGACGCACGCTTCCACCCCTAGTGTACCAGATCCCCCTGAAGCGGGTACCAGAGAACATTACGCCCGGACTCCCATGCCATCTGATCGAACCAAAGCCGCTTCCCGTCCGTCGAGACGGTCACTAAACCGTCCAGATCGGTGCGCAGAATGGCCACGTGCCGATCCACCAGCCGCTTGATGACATCGGGGTGCGGATGGCCGAAGGAGTTCTCGTATCCCGCTGAGACAATGGCCACTTCCGGCATCACAGCGTCCAGAAACGGCGGGATGCTGGAGGTCTTGGATCCATGGTGGCCCACTTTAAGAACATCCGCGTGGCCAGCCAATCCTTCGCCCAAGAGCCTGGCCTCCATGGGCCTTTCCAGATCGCCAGTGAGGAGAAACGAGCGAGCCCCGAAGGTGACCCGGAAAGCCAGCGAATCGTTGTTGCCGAGTTTCATCGCACTGTAATCCTCCGGCGGGGAGACGATCTCGATTGTTGCTTCCGAAAAATCGAACGGCGGTGAGACGCGGCGATCAAGCACCCGGACGCCCAGCTTCTGGGCAAGCTCGATGAGCGGCTGCGGAGGATTCGCGCCCACCCACAGCTCCTTGGGCCGGAAGTTTTCGAGGATCGCCGGCAAGCCCCCGATGTGGTCCTCATGCGCGTGAGTCGCCACCACGACGTCCAGAGTCTTAATTCCGCGGGTCCACAAATACGGCGAGACGACGTCTTCACCGATGTCCAGATTCGATTTCCGGGCGGCTCCAAACTGGAGGATTCCACCGCCGTCGACCAGCATGCGCGCCCCTCCAGGAAACAGCAACAGCAGGCTATCGCCCTGGCCGACGTCGATAGAGGTCAGCTCAAGCCGATGCGCCTGAGCCTCGGCAGGCCAGGGATGCCAGACCAGTAGGACAAACAATCCGAGCACAATCGTCCCCGCGGGAAACCAAGCGGCCCGCCGCCTGGGAAGCGCGGCCAGCAGGATTAACGAAATCGCCAGGGCGGCCGCCAGCCACACCGGAGGATCGGGCACCCGCCAAGACGGCTCTATTCCAGCGTGCCATTCCGCGATTCGCGCCGAGAGGTGCAGCATCCATCCAGCAAGCAGCGCGAGCCCATGACCCAATGGGCGCCAATGCATGAAGATCGCGGCGAATCCCAGAGGAACCACGGCTTCGAGAAGGGGACAGATGAGGAGATTCGCTGTTAATCCAGTAAACGACACGCGGTGGAAATACTCGGCCATGGGAAGCGCCAGGCCAATTTGGATGACGGTCGAGATCACGGCCATCTCCAGCGAGAAAAGAGCCAGTCGCGCGATCCAGCCCACGGCCTCTTCCATCCATCGCTGAGGCAACCGCACCCACATAGCCAGCGTTTCGGCAACGAGCCGCAATTCCAGACGCGCTTGAGCTACGTGTTTGTCGAGATGAACATCGCGCTCGACATCGTTGAGCGCGCGCATGCCCCGCGCGAGTGGCGCGATCCTCGGTTCCAGCAGCGGCGCTGCCAGCGCTCCTATTGCGGCAACCGAGAGAAACGAGAGCTGGAAGCTGGCATCGAACAGCGCCGCAGGGTCCCACATCAAGTAAGCCAGGGCGACCGCGGCCAGCAAATTCATGATTCGCGTGCGGCGGAAAAGAAATCGCGCGATCAGGAACAGCGTGAATCCTCCAGCCGCGCGCACTACCGGCGCGGAGAGGCCCGAGACCAGCGCGTACATCCACGCCGCCGCAGCCGTCATCGCCAGAGCAATCAGCTCCGGGACCGCACACATGCGCAGCAGGAACAGCAGCACTCCGGCCAGCACCGTGACGTGGACCCCCGAAATCACCAGAGCGTGAAACGTGCCGGTGCGGCGGAAATTTTCGGTCCACACTCGGACCAGGCTCGACGATTCTCCGATGAGGATCGCCTCCATCATCCCTGTGTTGTAGGTGTCGCCGGCGTAGAGCTGGTCGAGCCTCTCAAGCGCGGCTGTTCGTAGCGCATAGACGAGTCCAAGGAATCGCGATCCGCAGTGTCCCGGAAGCACCGTCGCCCGTGAGCCTTTGGGCATTGTTGCAGTCCAAAAGATGTCCTGGCGCGCCAAATACGCGCTGTAATCGAAGCCGCCCGGGTTGTTGTAATTGTGCGGGCTACGCACACGAGCTTCGATTTCGACTCTTTGGCCATAGGCGAGCTTTTGTAATGACGCTGCGTCATCTTCAAGAGGGAGACTCACACGAGCCCGAACTTTCCAGGCCAGCTCCAGCGTGAACTGCTCCCGTCCCGGCGAGAAGACGGTCGGCTCCACGACGCAGCCGTCGAGCAAAACTGTTTCGCGGAATCCCGCATCGATCTCGGGCGCCGGAGGAGGCCGATGCATCGCGAGATCCAGCGTCCCGGCGAACACCAGCGCCAGAAGGATGCATGTGGAGCAGGCCTTCGGCCTGCTCTTGGCAGGTCGCAGACCTGCCCCACATGCCAGAATCAGGAAGGCCGCGATGGGCCAGGCTGATTCCCACGTGGAAAATGGCAGCCAGTGCCCCAGCAGGATGCCAGCGACGACGGCGGCCAGAGGTGGAATAAGAGGATCGCGCATGGGCGCCATCCCCTTTAGTTACTGCGGAGGCAAGAAAATCTTAGGCTTTTTTCCCGATGATCCCGACTTCCTTCTTGGGAAGCTGATCGATCATGGCGCGCGAAATGCCGGGGAAGTTGGTCTGGAGCATCGACACGGGGTTCCCCCCCAGCCAGTTGCTGAGCGAAATCTCCTGATACACACCGCTGTTGAACAGGATGAGGATCTCAGTCGGCTCATCGCCCAATTGCTCGACGTAATGTCCGTAGCCTTGCTTGATGAAGGCCACCTGACCGGGGGCGAACTCCTCGGTCTTGACGCGGCCGTGCGAGCCGAAGATGCGGATGCGGGAGCGCCCTTTGACGTAGTATTGCCACTCATCGGCGTGCGGGTGCCAGTGCATCTCGCGCAGGGCGCCCGGCTGAAGAGTCATCTTGACCGCGGTGAGCGTGGTCTGGATGGGGAACTCGACGGATGAAACCATGTGCTCGGTGCCGCCGGGGTACGTGCGGGCGGGAGTGTGGTCCAGGCGGTACTTGTGGTTGCTCTGGCCGGGCTCGATATCCACATTGCGCAAGGCTTCCATTGTCTGCGGCGGAACGTTGCCCGGTCCGATGTACAGTTCCTTCTTGGGGAACTGCGCGAAGGCGGTGGCGGGCAGACCCAGGTTGCGGGAAAGCACGTCGGGAGGAGTGTTCGCGATCCAGTCGGTGACGCTGAAAGTGCCGAACTCGGAGAAATGCCCGTTGTCGAAGACCAGCAGGAAATGGCACGGACCTGGTCCGAGGTTCTGCAAAATGTGGCCGTGGCCGCGCGGGAAATACCAGGTATCGCCGACGCCGAAATCGGCGATGTCGGCTTGGCCTTCGGGGGTGATGACAGTGGCGCGGCAGCGGCCCTCGAGCATGTAGGCCCACTCGGCGGCGAGCGAATGCCAGTGCAGCTCCCGGATGCCTCCGGCTTCCAGGCGCATCGAGACGCCGGCGATGCTCTGGGAGACAGGGAACTCCTCGGCGGTGGCTTCCTTGGCGGAGCCGCCCGGTCCCACCCAGTGGGTCTGCTTTTCCAGATCGTATTTGAAGTCTTCGAGAGGCTCAGGCGGCTTGGGTTCGTGCTTTTCTTCCTGCGGAGCGGCGCTGGCGCGCTCCATCGTGAGGGCCGTGGCAGCGACGCCGAGAGAAGTCAGCGCAGCGGCGTCAAAAATCTTGCGGCGAGTCCATCCTTGCGACTCGATAGTCAGCTCTTGCTTGGGGTCCTTAGATTCATCCGACATGGACACACTCCTGGGAGATAAGTATACATCCTGGCTCTGGAGGTTGCTGGCTACATTATACGCAGAACGATACGCGCACGCCGGGGACGGCGGCGAACGCGTCGAGGACTCGCGCAACCGCTTAGCGGGCGTACCGGGCGCGGACTTCGATTTCCGCCTTCAGCCAATCCTCTTCCGGGGAGGCTGTGCGTTCCAGCCAGTTACGGTAGGCCACTTCAGCGATTTCCTGGTGATGCGCGGCGACATCGAATTCCGGGATCGCCGCGGGCGCGGAGGAAACGCCCGCTGGCTTCTTGCGGGCAGTTCGCGCGCTCCGATGAGTCTTAGCCTCTGTGGTCGGAGCCGGGGCGGTTTGGGCTCTAGTCATGATGTTGGTCTCCTTAGGTTTTTCGGACAACAGAGGCCGGGTGAAGATCGCCGGGGATTCCTGGTCCTATTGTACAGGAAATGCCACAAATGTTTCAGCGATCCGGGCCAGCCCGGACACGGAAAAATCTGGAGCGAACCCCAAATCTTCCCCCGCCGCGCCGGACCGGTTGCACCAGCACACCTGGTAACCGAATGCCTTGGCGCCGGCGGCGTCCCACAAATTGGAGGATACAAACAGGAGTTCTCCGGCTGGGCGCTTCAGGATCTCGGGCCCAAGCGCGTAGACGCGCGGCGAGGGTTTGTAGGTTTTCACACGGTCCACCGAAATGACCGCGGTGAAGTACGACTCCAGACCGTTGCGGTGCACCACCGCATCCAACATCGCCGGAGAGCCGTTCGAGAGGATCGCCAACGGCGACCCCTTCAGAGCTTCCAAGGCGGGTTTCACATCGTGGAAAGCATCCAGGGCGAGATATGCCTGCATGAGCGATTCAATCTGCTGATCCGTTGCTTCCATCGAGAGCTGCCGGACGGCGGACCGCAGAGCCGCTTCGGTGATGTGCCGGAAGTCCTCATAGCGCTCCATAAGCGCCCTCAACCAGGTGTATTCGAGCTGCTTTTGCCTCCATAGTTTGGAAAGAGCTTCCAGATCTCCGCGGATGCCGGCGTCCCCTCGCAGCACCGCGGAATGGACGTCGAACAGCGTCCCATAGGCGTCGAAGATAAAGCCTCCGAAATCCGAGGACACTATTGTCTCCCCGGCGCGGGCCGATTCATCAAGGCTGCTCCCGGATTCAAAACAACTCGCGGCTCACCGGTCTCATCGGGCTCCGTCCACGTCTCGATTATCGCGGGCAAATTGATGACAAACACCACCAGCCACATGATCAGTACCGGGCTGTCTGTCAGGGTTTCTCTCCATTGCCCCTCGGGCACCCACAGGTACACCATCCAGTACGCCGCCGCGAAACACGGTAATGCCACCCGAAGGAATCGAAGCGCGGCGTCGTTGGCGTGGAGGCGCAAGGCCATCTCCCGCTCATCCGGAGCCAAATTCGGATCCACAACGTAGCCCCAGACCCGATACCGCTGAAGGATTTCCTTTTGCTCCGCATCGGAAAGCTGATCGAAGTTCACTCCGTGCCGCACCTGTGCCCGGTCGTCGAGACTCTTCACCACCAGCCGCTCCTTTCGCCAAAATCCTAGCCCTCCCCCAGTCGCAATTAAGGCCGTACTCACTGTGAACCAGAAGGAGCGGAAATTGTGATGGTCGGCTCCCAGGCTATACAACAGGCCTAGCAACATGAGGAGAAAAAACCAAACCACCTGACGACGTCGATACCGCCTGGTCCGCCTCTTCAGCGCACCTCGCAAAATCCAACCTGCTTTAGACTCTTCCATTTCACGCCTCCTTCTTCTCAAGCGTGTACACCTGTTCACTCAATGGCCGGAACGGATCGGGGGAAAACACGGCCTCCATGGGAAGCCGGAAAAATCGGCTGATCTTGAAGGCGAGTTCCAGCGAAGGCGTATAGTTGCCTCGCTCCAGAAAGCCGATCGTCTGAGGGTTCACCCCGACGGTTTCGGCGAGTTGCGCTCTTGAGAGACTCCTCTCAGCGCGCAACACCGCGATGCGGTTATAAATCAACATGCTATCTTTATACATCGAAGTGTTTCCTATACGCAATATACTTCTGGGCTAGAGGACCCAGGGGGAAAACGGAAGATGGCGACTACTTGCGGGCGGTGACGGTTCGCGTCGGCAGGCACCAGGGCCAGCTCACGGGCGATAGCTCGACGCTCTGGGCTCCGGCCGCGCGGAGGGTTTGGGCGTATTCGCCGGTGCGCAGGACGTCGTAGATGGCCAGGCGTCCGCCGGGTTTGAGGACCCGCACCATTTCGCAGACCAGTTGGTCGCAGACTTCGGATTCCCCGGCGTTGTGCAGCGCCAGCATGCTGACCACAACGTCATAGTGATTGTCGGGATAAACGAATTTGGGCATCTCGCAGACGTCGATCCGCACCTTGTCCCCGACGCCTTCGAGCTTGGCGTTCTCTTTGGCGATATCGGCTTCGCCCGATAAATCGACCCCGGTCACCCGCCCGGCTTTTAGTCGCTTGGCCACACCGATCAGCATAACGCCGGTACCGGAGCCGACATCCAGTACTCGCTCATCGCCCTTCAGGGCCAGCGAGTCCAGAATCCGGTCGCGAACTTCGAATCTGACCACGCGGCTGGACTGCACCATCACCACGCCCACGGCCACGAAGGCCAGTCCGATCAAGCCCAGAGCGATCAGTATGTGCGCGGCGGGTCCGGGATACTCGCCGCGGTTGATCAGGAACATCGTGACGCCGAAGGCGAGGGTCCAGGCGCCGCGACTGAACATGCGGCGGGAGCTGAAAGGTTGTCCTACGTGCGCAGCGCTAAAATCCAGACCGTAATCCGGCTTGGGAGCTAGGGAAGCGTCGGCCATTTATGCCGCGGCTCCCTCGATCGGCTTTTTGTACTTGCACTCGGCGTTGGGGCACTGCGCCACCGGACCGGCCTTGAGGAACTTCTCGATGAGGTAGCTGCTGCCGCATTCCGGACAACGCTCCGGAATCGGCTTGCCCCAGGCCACGAAATCGCAATCCGGATAACGATTGCAACCGAAGAAGGTCTTGCCGCGCTTGGAGCGCCGCTCCACCACTTCGCCTTCGGAACAGTTGGGGCACTTCACGCCGATGGTCTTCTGCTTGATGTATTTGCAGGTGGGATAGTTGGAGCACGCCACAAACTCCCCGTAACGGCCGTACTTCTTGACCAACTGATTGCTGCACTGCGGACACTTTTCTTCAAGCGGTACGTCTTTGGGCTTCTGCGCCTCGCCCAATTGCTTGGTGGTCTTACAATCGGGATAGCCGGAGCACGCCAGGAACTGCCCAAAGCGGCCCTTCTTGAGCACCATGGGACGCCCGCAATTGGCGCAATACTCGGTTTCATCCTGCTCGGTCAAATCGGCCTTGTCGATATCCGGCAGGTCGACCGTCAGCTCGCGGGTGTTTTTGCAATCCGGGTAGCCGGTGCAGGCGACAAAGCTGCCGTGCTTGCCCCACTTGATCACCATGGGCTTGCCGCACTTGTCGCAGATCAGGTCGGTGGGCCGCTCCATGCGCTTGATGTCGGTCATGTGGCGCTCGGCGTGTTCCAGGTTCTTCTCGAACCGCTCGTAGAACTCGCCCATGGAAACGTGCCAGTCGATTTTGCCCTCTTCGATGTCGTCCAGCTCTGACTCCATGCGCGCCGTGTACGTTACATCAAAAAGATCGCTGAAGCTTTCGAGCAACAGGTCCATCACCACCATGCCCAGCTCGGTGGGGATGAACTTGCCGCCTTCCTTATTTACGTACTCGCGCTCCTGGATGGTTGAAAGGATCGACGCATAGGTCGACGGGCGGCCGACGCCGTCGGCTTCCAGTTCCTTCACCAGCGTGGCTTCGGTGAAACGGGGTGGCGGCTCGGTGAAATGCTGCTCCGGCTCAATGGCGCGGAACTTGAGGATCTCTCCCTCGGTGACGGCGGGCAGCTTGTGCTTCAGATCCTCATCGTCCTCGTCCTTCTGGTCCTTGCCTTCCTCGTAGACTTTGAGGAATCCGTCGAACTTAGGCACGCTTCCGGTTGCGCGGAACAAGTAGGCCGCGCCGTCCTTGCCCTTGGCCTCGACGTCTATGGTGGTCTGATCGAATACGGCGGGGGTCATCTGCGAGGCCACAAAGCGCATCCAGATCAACCGGTACAGCTTGCGCTCGTCTTCCTGGAGGAAGCTTTCGATGCTCTCGGGCGTCCGCAGCGTGGAGGTCGGCCGGATGGCTTCGTGCGCGTCCTGCGCATCCTTTTTACTTTTGTATACGTTGGGCGAGGCCGGCCGGTAATCGGCGCCGAAGCGCTCCACGATCAAGGCGCGGGCTTCGTCCAGGGCGTCGTTTGAAACGCGCGTCGAATCCGTACGCATGTAGCTGATCAGACCCACGGGACCTTCGTCGGAGCCGAGCTCGACGCCTTCATACAGCTTCTGCGCCAGCATCATGGTTCGCTTGACGCTGAAGCGCAGCTTGCGCGAGGCTTCCTGTTGCAGCGTGGAGGTGATGAACGGCGGCACGGGATGACGCCGCTTCTCGCGATTGGCGACCGATTTAACGGTATACGTCGAGCCTTCGAGCGTGGCGACGATCGCCTGCGCCTCATCCGTATTGGCGATCTCGACGTTCTCGTTGTTCTTCTTGGCGAGATGCGCCGAAAGCTGAGGCGGCTTCTTGGCCGCAAGGTTTACGTCGATGGTCCAGTATTCCCGCTTCTGGAAGGCACGGATCTCACGCTCCCGGTCGACGATCAGCCGCAGCGCCACGGATTGCACGCGGCCCGCGGAAAGCCCTCGCCGGACTTTGTCCCACAGAAGCGGCGAGATCTTGTAGCCGACCAGCCGGTCCAGTACGCGGCGGGCCTGCTGGGCGTCCACCAAGTGCAGGTTGACCATCGCCGGCTTCTCGAACGCTTTCTGGATGGCGTTCTTGGTGATCTCGTTGAACATCACCCGGAAGATCTTGGAGGCGCCGCCTTTGCCGTCCTTGAGCTCTTCCTGGAGGTGGTAGCAGATGGCCTCGCCTTCGCGGTCCGGGTCAGCCGCCAGGTAGATGGCGTCGGACTTCTTGGCCTCCGCCTTAAGCTCCGCGATCAGCTTCTTCTTGCCTTCGATAACCTCATAGACGGGCGTGAAGTTGTGTTCCACGTCGACCGCCAGGTCCTTCTTGGGCAGATCCTTGACATGGCCCAGCGAAGCCTTCACGACATACTGCTTGCCTAAATACTTCCCGATAGTTTTCGCCTTCGCCGGCGATTCGACGATGACGAGATTCCTTGCCATAGATGGATGCGCGACCTTCCTATAAGAAACAACCGAAATCTTAGCACGAGCACGGCTGCCGGTTTCAGCCGGCCCAGATCTTGAGAAAATTCTTCCCCGGAAGCTGCCGGATCAAACCGGCCATCTCCAGATCGAACAGGACCGCGATAATCTCCGAGGGAGAACAGCCTGGCGTGGTCTCGCCGAGATGATCCACCAGGTAATCCAGGGACACCGGGACATCCGGCGTGAGCAGGGCCAAGATCGCCTTCGTCGCAGTTCTGTTCGGTTCGCTTGAATGAGATGAGTGAACCGCGCCGGAAGTTACAGCGTCCTCGATCTCATTCAAATTCAATTGCTTACGGAACCGACTGGAGAGCCTCCGGCGGTCTTCAGCGGACAATTCCTGAACCACATCGTTCCACTCGTGCACCAATTTCGCCCCTTGTTTGATGAGCAGATTCGGCCCCCAGCTCATCTTCGACGTGATGTTGCCCGGCACGGCGAAGATCTCGCGATTGTGCTCCGCCGCGAGCTTGGCGGTGATCGCCGAACCGGAATATTCGCCGCCTTCCACCACCATCACGCCGACGCTCATCCCGCTGACGATGCGATTGCGCACGGGAAAGTTTTGCGGATAGGGCGGCGTGCCCATCGGGAATTCTGAAATGATCAGTCCCTTTTCCGCTATCTCCTTGGCTAGCTTGCGGTTTTCAGCCGGATACAGCTCGTCAACCCCGCACCCGAACACCGCCACGGTGCCGCCTTGGACATCGAGCGCCGCCCGGTGCGCGGCCGTGTCGATGCCTCGCGCCATGCCGCTGACGATGGTCAGTCCGGCCAAGGCCAGATCCTGGGAGAGACGCGTGGCCGCCGCGGTTCCGTAGGGCGTCGGGCGGCGCGTTCCCACCACCCCCAGCATCAGCGATGCCAGCAGCTCCACGCGGCCCAGGGCATATAAAAGAGGAGGTGGATCGAAGATTTCTTTGAGCCTCGGCGGATAGCGCGGGTCGGTCATCGGGATCAGCTCCGCGCCGGTTTCCACCAGCTTTTCCCTCTGCGTCACGGCCTCCTCGAAGGCGCAGCCGCTGGCGATGCTTTGCGCCACCGCGGGAGCCAACCCAGCCGCTTCCAGTTCCGAGCGGGAAGCCCGGAAAACCGTCTGCGGCGTCCGAAACATCCCGATCAATTGCGCGGCTTTGCGCGTCCCCAGCCCCGGAGCCATGCGTAGCGCCAGCCAGTGGATTTGATCGTCCTCGGTGAGGAAAGAGGTCGCGTTCGCGGTCTGAGGCATTAACTTCATGTGCCCGGCGGAAATGGGAATTCTCAGTTGACCTCTTCTCAGTTACTCTGAAAGTTATGTCCACAGCCACGTATGACGATGTGAATCTGGTTCTGAAACTGTTTGAGTTGCGCCGCGAAGAAAAGATGCGCGCTGCCCGCAGCTGGTTCGTCTCGAATTTCAAGTGCAAGAGCATGGCCGATTTCGGGCAGCTATGCCCGCCCGGCTCCGAGTCCAACGCCATGATGCGTCAGGTCACCAGTTATTGGGATATGGTCGCGTCGTTTGTCGCCGCGGGCGTGCTGAACCAGGATCTCCTGTTTCAAAGCAGCCGTGAGCTGCTGTTATGCTGGGTCCGCGTGGAGCCGATCCTCGCCGAAGTGCGCGACGCGTTCAAAGACCCGAATTACATGAAGAATCTGGAGACGGTTGCGAAATCCTACATCGAGTATCTCGACCGCAGCAGCCCGGAAACGTACCCGACCTTTAAAGCCCGCGTCGGGGGGTGAAGGAGTGCGCCAGGAGCCCGATCATTTCGAAGGCCAAGAGCTGGCATTGGTCTACGTCGCGAAAAAACTCAAGGATGCGTTGCGCCTGGAAGAGGTGCTGACCGGCGCTGGCTTCGATTACCTGGTGGAGACGGATACCTACAAAGGCGGCGTCCTGTTTATGTCCGAGCGCGTCGGCGCGTTCTTCTACGTCGCTCCGGCCGACGACCCGGCAGCCCGTGCGGCGATGCATCGCGCCAGGTTTGAGCCCTACCAGGCGTGAGCCTCGTTGGATCTGGAATAATACGCTCCAGGGGGGCCATCATGTCCGACGTCTTAAGGCTTGCCGCTGCTGTGCTCCTGGCTAGCGGAGTGTTCGCGCAGTCTCCACCCACTCGCCCCGCATTTGACGAATTTGAAGTGGCGACCATCAAGCCAACGGATCTGGGTTTGCAGGCGGGCAGATTCATGCGAATGCAGACCGCGCATCAGTTTGTCGCTAGGAATTTCGCGTTGAGGGGTCTTGTGGCGGCGGCTTACAATCTCACTCCCCGAGCGATCTCCGGCGGACCTGCATGGATCGATTCCGAACGCTTCGATATTCTTGCCGAAGCGCCGGGCGATGTCCGGCCCAACCTGGATGAGCAAATGTCGATGCTTCGGAAGCTCCTCATCGATAGGTTCAAGATCACTTTCCATCGCGAAGAGAAAGAGTTCGCGATCTATGCGCTGACGGTCGCGAAGAACGGGCCGAAGTTGATGGAGGCCGCACCCGTTACGTCGCCAGAGGGGCCTCCGCCCCTGGTCTTCACTATTTACCCGGACAGAGCTCGGCTGCCGGGACGCAGCGCGACCATGGCGGAGTTGGCAACTGTATTCCAGCGGGCCGCGCTCGATCGCCCGGTGGTGGATAAAACCGGCCTTTCGGGAAGGTACGATTTCGATCTGGAGTGGACCCCCGACGAGACTCAATTCGGCGGAGGTGTGCCGACTGGAAATCCGGAGGCTCCGAAACCTGATCTCTTCACGGCGCTTCAGCAGCAGCTCGGCCTGAAATTGGAAGCGACCCGGGGTCCGGTTGCTGCGCTGGTGATCGATCAGGTCGAGCGGCCTTCCGCGAACTGAGCCCGGTTTCTATGGAGCGTAGATTTGCCGCCCGCTGCGTCCTCACCGCCTTACTGTTAGTGCTGCCGAGCGGGTGCGCGAAACGCGATCTCCCTCCGTCGGTCGAAAAGGAAGAGACCCTTGCAGAGCGGATTGACGGCATGGTGGAGAGATTTCTTTTCTCGGGAGATGACGATGCGAAGAGGACTTCAGTACTTGCCGAGGCTAGAAGCATCCTGGACCGTGAAGGCGTTCCTTCGGTTGCCAAGGCTGGCGATGCCGGCGCCTACGGCTTTGTGCTCGTCAACATGCTCGGACAGCCTCCGAACTTTCGCCGGGAGTTCATGGTGAGGTTGCGGGAGGCTGCGGCGCACGCCGAACTTCCCGCAGACGCGGTTATTTTTGCAGAAGCCAGACTGCGGCAAGGAGAGTCTGAGGACTTATTTCGAGCCGGTGTTCCATCTGAGCCGCTGCTCAGGGACGACATCCTCCGATTATTGAAAGCGGACCAAGCCGTTCGCGAAAAGAAGGGATTCAACTTCAGGAAGATGCAACAAGCCGATCGCGCAACGTCCATGCCGCTTAGAGCGATCTTCGATCGGAATGGTGTTCCGACCTACGATATGGTTGGAGTTGAAGCGGCCAAGGGCTTCGTGGTGATGGTTCAGCATCAGTCGCCCGAATTCCGGCAGGTGGTGTTGCCGAAGCTGAAGGCCAACGTAGATGCAGGCCAAGGCGATGCGGGCAACTACGCTATGGTCTACGATCGGACCCAGCGGGATCAGGGGAAAAAGCAGTTGTACGGTGAACAGTTGGAGTGCTCGTCCGGCAAGTCGTTGAGCGAAGCTCCCATTGAAGACGAAGCGGCAGTCGACATGAGGCGCGCTCAGTTGGGTTTGATGCGAATCGCATTGTATGTGCGCTTCGTCAAGCTCCAGGCCCCGGACATGTGTTCGGTTACGGGCGTCCTTCGAGCGTTGATCTCATCGTGGTTGTAAGGAGAGTCGACCTGACGCTCCGCGGCCTTCGGCTTGCAGCCGCTTACCTGAGCGCCGCGATCACGGCGTCTGTGAATTCGCGTGTTCCCGCCCTGCCACCTGAATCGGGCGTCAGATGCTTGCGCTCCGCGTAGACCTTTTCCACTGCCGACCGCAAACGAGCCGCCGCGGCCTGTTCCTTCAGATGCACCAGCATCATAACGGCGGAAAGCATCATGGCGGTGGGGTTGGCGATTCCCTTCCCCGCGATGTCCGGAGCCGAGCCGTGCACCGCCTCGAATACGGCGTGCCGCTCGCCCAGGTTCGCTCCCGGCACCACGCCCAATCCGCCCACCAAGCCTGCGGCGAGATCCGACACGATATCGCCGTACAGATTCGGCAGCAACAGGACGTCGAAGGTCTCCGGCCGGATCACCAGTTGCATGGCGGCGTTGTCGACGATCAGCTCCTTGTACTCGATGGCGGGGAAACGCGCGGCAACCTCGCGGCAGCAGCGCAGGAATAAACCATCGGCCAGCTTCATGATGTTGGCCTTGTGAATCGCGACCACTTTCTTGCGCCCGGCTTCGGAGACGAACGTGAACGCGGCCTCGGCAATCCGGATGGAAGCGACGCGCGTGATGACCTTGAGACTGGTCACCACGTCCTTCACCACCTCGTGTTCCAGACCCGAGTACAGATCCTCGGTGTTCTCGCGGAAGATCACCATATCGATCTTTACATCGCTAAAACGAGAGACGACTCCGGGCAGCGAGCGCACCGGCCGCACGTTGGCGTAAAGGTCCAGGCGCTTCCGCAGAGCGACGTTGACGCTGGTGTAGCCGCCGGCGATGGGCGTGGTCACCGGACCCTTCAATCCGACGCCGGTGCGCTCCAGGCTATCGACCACGTGATGCGGGAGGCTTTCGCCGGTCCTGGCGATGATGTCGGCGTTCAATTCGGCAAGCTCCCAATCGATCTTGACGCCGGTGGAATCGACAGCCTCGCGCGCCGCGGCGGAAACTTCGGGGCCGATGCCGTCGCCGGGAATAAGCGTAACTTTATGGGACATTACGGTATGGGACATTACGGTCTATTGTAGGATGGCAGGCCGGCGCACCACCCCCACTTAGCTGACAAGCACGCCAGGGACACCGGGCAGAGCCTGCCGCAACGCCAATTGGAGGATTTTCGAAAGATCCGTTCCGCCGATGAGCACTCGCTGTATCTCGATGCCCGCGCGGAATGCCGTTCCCTCCCGGCTCGCGTGCACGACGAACCCGAACAGGTTGCTGTCGGCCATTTCGAGTTGAACGATATCGCCGGCGGCAAGCTCGAACGGCGCCTTGACGCAGACACCCGAGTTGGAAATGTCGGCGACCTGGCCCTGGCCTGTCTGGGGCGGGTGCGTCAGCCGTGTAACACGCACGTCCATGTCGATCTGGTGACGTTGCTCGAAGCGCCGATCCACCGGCATACTATCGGACGATTTCCTTCGGTGCTTTAGCAACGTTACCCAGGTACCCAATTGACACTTCCGCCCACCGGCATGTAGGATCGAAGCGATCCGCGAAAATAGAGAGGTGTGTAGATATGAGAATGCGCCTGCTTTGGGCCATCGCGCTTCTGGCGACGGTCGCCTCAGCCCAGCAGAAGGTCCCGTTCGACCCCCGTTTCAACATCCCCGTACCGCCTCAGGGCCTGGCCGGCCGCAAGCTGCCGAATTTGCCGCTGGAGTTTGACACCGCCGAAGGACAACGCATCCGCGTGGTCGCGGTCACACGCGCGCTCGAATACCCGTGGAGCCTGGCATTTCTCCCCGACGGCAGCATGCTGGTGACCGAGCGCGCGGGCCGCCTCCGCATCATCCGCAACGGGGTCCTCGACCCCAAGCCCATCGCCGGAGCGCCGGCCTCATACTGGGCGGTCGAATCGGGACTGCCCGGCGCCGTCCACGGATTCATGGATGTCGCGCTACATCCCAAGTTCGCCGCGAACCATTTGATCTACCTCACCTACACCAAGCCTCTCGACGCCAACAAGAGAGTGGTGGCGATTGCGCGCGGCCGGCTTGATGGCTCGACGCTCACGGAGGTCCGCGATATCTTCGTCTCCGATCAAGGTGGAACCTCCCGCATCGCCTTCGGACGCGACGGCACATTGTTCATGACCACCACGGGCAACGATCCCCAGGACCCCAATACGCTGGGCGGCAAGGTGCTCCGGTTTCGCGACGATGGTTCGATTCCTCCCGACAACCCGTTCGTGGGACAAGCCGGACACCGGCCCGAAGTGTACTCGCTCGGTCACCGCAGCGCGCTCGGTCTCGCTATGCACCCCGGAACCGGCGAGATGTGGGAGAACGAGAACGGCCCCAACGGCGGTGACGAGATCAACATCCTGAAACCCGGCCGCAACTACGGCTGGCCGATTGTCAGTTACGGACGCACCTACCAGGGTCCGTGGCAATCCGAGCGCCCCGGGCATGCGGGCTTTGAGCCGCCTGTCGTCATCTGGGTGCCGGCCATCGCCGTCTCGGGCATGGCGTTCTACACCGGAGACGCTTTCCCCAAGTGGAAGGGTGACGTTTTCGTGGGCTCGCTGCGCACCGGCGAGATCCCCGGAACCGGACACCTGGAGCGCATCCTGTTCAACGAAAAGATGGAGGAGCTGCGCCGCGAATCCATGCTGACAGAACTGCGCCAGCGCATCCGCGAGGTCCGCCAGGGGCCGGATGGCCTGCTGTATCTGCTCACGGACGAAAAGGAAGGAGCACTGCTCCGGATCGAGCCAGCCAGGTAGCGACGGCCTGAGCGGCGTCTGCGCGACAGTCGGGCTGCACCGTTGATCGCGTCATCGCCTCATTCCCCGCTCGGGAAAGCAGCAGACTCTGGTACGCAGAATTGCCCCGTACCTAAGTGAGTTCACTCGTTCAATTCGGCCCCCCAGCTCTATTGCCTCGCGACCGCCAGGTTCGCACAATTGGCCCAGGGAGCAACGATCGACACAAGTCAAGAAAGGGGCCTGGCAATGCATAGCGAATGGTTGGCGTTTGAACACTATCGAATCCATGTGATGGAACTGTGGCCCGATGGACCCAGGAAGGAAGCTGGGCTCGTTGCGGCCCGATCCGCTCTAGCGAGCTTAACCCGGACCGTGTCGGAAGAATGCTCGTTCTCCTGTGCGACTTGCGCCAGCAGCCGGCGGACAGCGACCGTAATTCCGTTGCCTCCGCAGGTTCACAGTGCGTCTTCTCGCCTGGCCGCATGAGTTCCTGAGGCGGGGCGCTGGTAAGCCCGGCAGTTCTTCTGCAAGATCGGAGGCACGTCTCTGCTGAACGTAACTGTCCGTACCCAGCGCGGCGGCAGCTAACACGGCGGGTGATTTCGCCCATCGCACTGCGCGAAATCTCCGCGAAAACGCGCACACGTCGCCTCCGATGCATCTCGATCCAGTGCCGGCTGGCAACGATCGCGAATTGCTATCCCCATGCAAAAGTAAGGCTTCCCGCTGAAGCACCGGTGATCGCCAGTCGACGGCCGGTCAGGAAAGGTTTGGCACCGGGCTTGCACTATAGTCAGTGCACGTAGCAAGGAAAGTGGAACGCGGCCCCGATGAAGCGGGGCGACCAGAAGTACTCAGGAGGTGCGTTATAGAACCTGGCTTCGAGCAGGGGGCGGTGGAGTCGAACGGCTTGGATGAAGTTAGAGACTGAGGCAGCTGGATTTCAAGGCACATCACCTAGTGCCGCGCGGAAAGCGCATGATGATGGCTTGCCTGCCGGTCTTTAGAAAAGCCGCTGGGATCGCCGCTCCCTCATAATTTTTTCCGCTATTTGCCAACCGAGTGGACGGCGTCTCTTTCGTTGTCGCACACATCCTCGATCATCTCGGTGTCGGCGAGAAATTCAAATTCCATCGGAAACGACCAAGCCTTCGTGTACACTTGCGGATCGTCAATCGTGACCTCGACGTCCATGTGACCGAAGTCGCGGCGGCGGAAGCGCTCGATAGTGTGAAGGGCTTCGCTATGAGGCCGGCCGCTATCGTCGAGCCAGCTCTTGTCGTTGAAGCCGCGAGTGTCGACGACGAACCAATCGCCTTCCCACCGGCCGATGGAATAGCCCAGCCACGCGGGATTCCCCACCGGCGGATGACTGCGGCCATCCGTGAAGATCTGCCGGAAACGGGCGAATTCTTCATAAAGAATGACGGTCAGTCCCGGGTTCTGAATAATCTTCAAGGGCACGCGAATGAGCATCTGATCCGGGATGCCATGGGGCAGACAACGGCCGGAGGGCCGGTCCGCCATGGAATTCGCGAGGCGCTGCTGGTAGAGCGCTTCGGCGGCCGGAAGCAACGGCGGGATCTTTTCCCCGGGCCGCATAAAATCCTCCAGATTGGGACCCATCGCCAGACCCGTGTTCACACGCTGGTTGGGTCCACGCATGCGCTGCCATAGTCCCGTCAGATCCGGTTTGCCATCCGCAGCCTTGGGAACAGAAGCGGCAAGATTGGGTTTGCCGTCCGCGGTCCGCGGAATGCCGGGAGTGGGATAATTCAGCCACTGGGCTGGGACAGGCATAGCCAAAATTACGACAGCGAGACAAATTCGGCGAATCATACGGTTCTCCTATTGTTCAAACGGAAGCACGAGAACGCATGCCGCTGGCACATATCAGAGATCATAGCTCGCGTTGCCGGCGCCCGAGGGTCCGCGCCCGCTCTTTTAATCCGTCGGTGCGAGGCGCATTCGCACGCCCCCATTCCGAGCTGCGACCGAGTGAGGGAGCGGTTTCGTTACTGACGGATTACAAACGAACCCCGTTGCTGCGTCCCAAGGCCCGGATGCTTTGCGAAGATGGTATGTACTCGCAATGGATCGCGAGGAGATGCAACCGCTGGAGATGAACAAGAGGAATCGACAAAAATGCAACTAGGCATGATTGGACTCGGGCGGATGGGCGCCAACATGGTCCGCCGGCTGATGGGGGGCGGACATGAATGCGTCGTATTCGACATGAACCGCGAGAGCGTCTCGAAGCTGGCGGGCAATGGCGCCACCGGTTCGGATTCGCTGGACGACTTCGTAAAGAAGCTAACTGCGCCGCGAGCCGTTTGGTTGATGGTCCCCGCCGGCGTGGTGGATAGCACGCTCGCTCAACTCGAGACGCGATTGCAGAAGGGAGACATCATTATCGACGGCGGGAATTCGTATTACATTGACGATATCCGGCGATCGAAGGAACTCCGGACGAAGGGCTTGCACTACGTCGACGCAGGCACCAGCGGCGGAGTTTGGGGACTGGAGCGCGGCTACTGCCAGATGATCGGGGGCGAGCCGGAGATCGTCCAGCATTTAGACCCAATCTTCAAGACCCTCGCCCCCGGCCGTGGAACCGTCGACCGCACCCCTGGCCGCGACAAAGCCGGCGGGACTGCCGAAGACGGTTATCTGCACTGCGGCCCTGCCGGCGCCGGCCACTTCGTCAAGATGGTTCACAACGGAATTGAATACGGCCTCATGGCGGCTTACGCGGAGGGGTTGAACATCCTGCACAAAGCGAACGCGGGCAAACGGACCCAGGAGGTGGACGCGGAGACCACGCCGCTTCGGAACCCGGAACACTACCAATACGATTTCAACCTCGCCGACATTACTGAAGTCTGGCGGCGCGGAAGCGTGGTGGCTTCCTGGCTCCTGGACTTAACCGCGAGCTCGTTGCTGGAGCAGCCCACGCTTGCCAACTTCTCGGGGCGAGTCTCGGATTCAGGCGAAGGGCGGTGGACCTTGCAGGCTGCCATCGACGAATCGGCGCCGGCGCCGGTGCTGAGCGCCGCTCTCTATCAGCGGTTCGCCTCGCGTGGCGAAGACGACTTCGCCGATAAGATCCTCTCAGCCATGCGGTATCAGTTTGGCGGGCACGTCGAGAAGGGGAAGGCAGGTTAACAGGAAGCTCATGGAGACCGACGCAACTCTCGCAATGACCGGTGAAAATTCCGCAGGCGAACGCTCCTCAGGGGAGCGATCCTCAGGCGAACCTGGCGATCCCTGCGTCATGGTTATTTTTGGCGCCTCGGGCGACCTCACCAAGCGCAAGCTCATCCCGGCGCTCTACAACCTCGCAAAGGAAAATCTGCTCTCGAGGGAATTTGCACTGATCGGATTTGCGCGGCCCGAAATGAGCCACGAGCAGTTCCGCGACAAGTGCGGCGAAGAGCTCAAAGAGTTCGCGACCGGCCAGGTCGATTCCGATGTTTGGCATTGGTTCGTCAGACGGCTCTATTATGTCTCCGGCGATTTTGCCGATCCGGCCGCTTTCCAGAGGCTTAAAGCGGTACTTGAAGAGACCGACAAAGAACATGGCACGCGGGGTAATTATTTCTACTACCTCGCTACCGCACCCGGATTTTTTTCCACCTGCATCGACCAGGTAGGCGAAGCCGGTCTGGCGAACGAGGAGAATGGCCAGTGGCGCAGGGTGATCATCGAAAAACCCTTCGGACGGGATTTTGATTCTGCTCGGGCTCTGAATGTGAGCATCAAAAAGGTTCTCGAGGAACACCAGATCTACCGCATCGATCATTATCTGGGAAAGGAAACAGTTCAAAACATTCTGGCTTTCCGTTTCTCCAACGGTATTTTCGAGCCGGTCTGGAACCGCAACTACATCGATCACATTCAGATCACCGCGGCTGAAACCGTCGGCGTCGAGAAACGCGGAGGATATTACGAAACCGCCGGCGCCCTCCGCGACATGCTTCCGAACCATCTGTTCCAATTGGTTTGTCTGACCGCGATGGAGCCGCCGGTTTCTTTCGACGCCAACGTAGTTCGCGACGAACAATCGAAGATACTGAAGGCTCTCCAGCCCTTTCACGACAGAGACGTATTGACGCGGGCCGTGCGGGGCCAATACGGACCCAACCACAAAGGGATGCCCGGATACCGCCAGGAAGCGATGGTGGCGCCGGGCTCACGCACCGAGACCTATATCGCGCTCAAGTTGTTTATCGATAACTGGCGCTGGGCGGACGTTCCGTTTTATGTCCGCACCGGGAAGCGCATGACCCAGAGGGTCACGGAAATCGTGGTGCAATTCAAACGCGCTCCGTTCGTATTGTTCCGCAAAACAGCGGTCGACAAACTGGAACCCAACCGTCTGGTTCTGCACCTCCAGCCGGACGAGGGGATCTCTCTGACCTTCGGCGCGAAAATTCCAGGGCCGGTGGTGCGGCTGGGTGGAGTGGACATGTCCTTCAATTACGCCGACTATTTCAACGTGGCGCCGCAGACCGGCTATGAAAGGCTGATGTACGATTGCACCCTCGGTGACGCCACCTTGTTCCAGCGCTCCGACATGGTGGAAGCGGCGTGGAACGTCGTCGCACCCATTCAGAATGTGTGGGGAGCGTTGGAGCCGCGAGAGTTCCCGAATTACGCGGCCGGAACCTGGGGCCCGGAAGAGGCGGACGAGCTCCTCACCAAGGATGGCCGCCGCTGGTTCAATTCCCCGGCCTTGCGCGCGGATGCAAACGCGAAGATCGCCGGAACGTAGCCTCATGTAAGGATTCTTTATGGAAGCAGGGAACCGATAGAATGATAACCAGCCACGACCGAATCCGCACCACTCACGTCGGCAGCCTGCCGCGCAACGAGGCTCTCTCCGCGCTGCTGGTGGAGCGCGAAGAAGGCGGAGCCGTCGATCCCATCCTGCTGGCCGAGGAGATGGACCGCGCGGTGAGGCACGTAGTCGAAAAGCAGGCTGCGGCCGGCATCGACATCGGCAATGACGGCGAGCAGCAGCGCATCGGCTTTCAGACCTACGTGCCTCAACGCATGTCCGGCTTCGCGGGCGAATCCAAACGCCGCCGCAGCCGCGACTACGAAGAGTTCCCTGAACTGATCCAAGTTCTGGCGCAGCGTTTTCCTCGGCGCAGCCGCATGCAGAACGCCCCCGAGGCGCAAAGCGAAGTGCGCTATCTCGACTTGGCTCACATCCAGCGGGAAATCGAGCGCCTGAAGCGCAATGTGCGGGAAGCGGGCGCTTTCGTCGAATGCTTTATGACCGCGCCCTCGCCCGGCATCGTTTCGACCACGATGCTCAACGCATACTACGACTCCCACGAAAAGTATCTGGCGGCGCTGGCGCGTGAAATGCGCAAGGAATATCTGGCGATCCATCAGGCTGGCGTGATCCTGCAAATTGACGCGCCGGATCTTGCCATGGACCGCTCAGTGTTCTACCGCGATCTGTCGGAGGCCGAGTTCGTGAAAGCCGCCGAAATGCACGTGGCGGCGCTAAACCAGGCAATCGCGGGAATTCCGCCCGACCGAATTCGCTTGCATTGCTGTTGGGGCAACTGGGACGGTCCACACATTTACGACGTGGCCCTAGAGAGCATCCTGCCGGTGCTTTACCAGGCCAGCGTGGGCGCTCTGAGTATCGAGTTTGCCAATCCCCGGCACCAACACGAATACCATGCGCTGCGCCGCCACAAGCTTCCGGCCCACATGGTGATTCTGCCGGGCGTGATCGACACCACGACCAACATTGTCGAGCATCCTGAAGTCGTGGCGCGGCGGCTGCAAGAGGCCGTAGCCGTGGTGGGCGATCGTGAGCGCGTCGTCGCCAGCGCGGATTGCGGCTTCGGAACCTTCACCGGACGGGAGTGGGTCATCGAACCCGCGGTGTGGTTGAAGCTCAAGGCCATGCGCGAGGGGGCCGATCTCGCGTCGGCTCGCTTGTGGGGCCGAAGCGCGGCGTCCTGACCGCGGGCGGTCCTTACTTGCCCGCTGCGGCCGGTTGGTGCGCGGCGTCCTTTTCGTTTTCCGCGCAGATGTGCTCGAACACATCGGTATCCGGAAGAAGCTGCTCGACGAAGTTGATTGCTACCGGCTTGGTGAAGGTTTTCGGATCGGTAATCGTCACGGCGACGTCCATATGTCCGAAATCGCGGCGGTGGAAGCGCTCCTCGACGCGCATCTCCTCGCTGTGCCCGTGGCCGCGCGCGTCCAGCCAGCTGTGATCGTTGAATCCCATCGTGTCGACCACCAGCGTGTCGCCTTCCCATTTGCCGACCGAATACCCCAACCAGGTCGGCGACGGATCGGTGGGGTGCTTGCGTCCATCGGTGAAGATCTGGCGGAAGATGGTCTCCACTTCGTACAGCATCAGGGTTTCGCCGGGCGTCTGGACGATCTTAAATGGCTCCGGCAACAGATCGGCGTGGGGCACTCCATCGGGCAGACAGACCTGGCTGGGACCAACGACTCCCGGCTGGCTGTGCTGGCGGAGGATTTCCACGCCCGCCGGCGTAAGTGGTTCCTCGCCGGGTTTGAAATCGGACATGATGTCCCTAAAATACTTTGAATTTGGGGATTCGCCCAATCCAAATAGACCCCCCGGCGCCCGGGGCTCTGCCTGGACCTGCCAGATTCCCGAAAGGTCGGGCTTGCCGTTCACGCGGGGAGCCGGTCCGGTCATATTCACCTTGCCATCGGGCGTGCGAGGAGCCCCGGGCGTCGGTTGGTTCAGCCACTGGGCTTGCGCGCACAAGCTAGCTCCAAAGAACGCCATTCCAATCCAGATGTGATTTTGCACGTTCTCTATTAAACTACAAGCGACCGGATGGCGCTACTCAATCTGAACCGGACGGCAAGAACAGGGTTGGCCAGACGGCGCATGGCAATTCGTTAAGCACGGTTAGCGGTCTTTTGTCCGGTGGCTACGGATTCGTGAATTGGGTGAATGGCGCTGGGGCCACGCCTAGGACCGGCCAATTGATCGCGCGCTTCACATTCTAGTCTTGTGGAGCAGGATCACGCGTCGTCCGGTCGTTTGGTCCCCCGCCCCAGTCTTCGATCCACAGCCCGGGCTGTTCTTGCCGGAACCGGGAAGCGAGATCGACACACGCGCGCGCGGCGGCGCTGGTGTTCGGGTCTAAGACAATAACTTCGATGCCGCGGCCACGCAAGAAGCGAATTGTTTCATCGCTCGAGACATTGGTGGCATCGCCGATCACCACCCGCGGAATGCCGAACTGAACAATCGCTCCGGTGCACATGAAGCACGGTTGAAGAGTGGTGTACATCGTCGTGTTGTGTCGGTTGCTCAGCCGGCCCGCATTGCGCAGGGCCGCCATTTCGCCGTGGATAATCGGGTTGCCTTCCTGCACCAGTGCATTGTAGCCTTCGCCGAGCACCTCGCCGGTGTCGTTGTCCACCAGCACTCCGCCGATCGGACAACCGCCCTCCGAGTAACCCTTGAAAGCCAGTTCAAACGCACGCGTCATGTATTGCTCGTGAGACTCGTAAGGCATTTAGGGGCGCTTCCTTTCACATCGCCTTCTACAATCGCGTCGGCCGCGCCATACTGAAGATACTTGAAAGAGACATCGCGAAGTCGCCGGATCGTCGGACTCATCAAGCTTGGCTTCATTCTTCTCGCTGCGCTATACCTGTTCTGGACAGTTAGCCTGATCGCCCTCCGCTACGTTGATCCCCCGTCTACGGGCGTGCAAATCCAGCGGTGGGTGGAAGCCAAATTCACTCACGCGCCATACCGCAAGCGTTACGTCTTTGTGCCTTTGAGCCGCATCTCGCCAAACTTGCAGCACGCCGCCATAGCAGCCGAAGATGACAACTTCTACCGTCATCATGGCATCGACTGGGAACAGGTGGAAGAAGTCGTCCGGGAAAGCCGGGCAACCGGGGAGATCCGCCGCGGCGCATCCACCATTACCCAACAGCTGGTGAAGAACCTCTTCTTCACCACACATCGCAATCCCATCCGGAAGGCCTTCGAGTATACTCTGGCTCCGCTCGCCGAACTGATTCTGGGCAAACGACGGATTCTTGAGCTTTATCTGAACGTCATCGAATGGGGACCCGGCGTTTACGGCGCACAGGCCGCCGCCCAATACCACTATCGGACGACCGCGGCTCAACTCGATCGCGAGCAATCGGCGCGGCTCGCCGCATGTTTGCCCTCGCCCCGGCGCTGGAAGCCCGCGTGGATGGATGATTACAGCGCCGTGATCTTGGAAAGGATGCATCGACTCGCCTGGTAAACTCCCCTTCACGCCGCCCTTGACCCTCCGTGCCGCGCTTGACAATAGACCGCAGGCTTAGCGATTATAAGCCCACATCCTGGACCTCGGAAATGTGCCATGGCTGAACAGGCAAGTGTCGAGACCATCGCCAACCTTTCGCGCCGCGCCTTCTTGACGGCGGCTGCGGGCCTCGCCAGATTGGCAGCCGTGAAAAGCACGCCTGCGCGTGCCGCCGTCGTGCATACCGATTTTTCCACACTTCCGCCCTACGGTAACGGCACCATCCCCGCCGGCATCCGCTCGCGC
>Ga0209415_10001735_pt1 | contig 41345 bp, 42 predicted proteins | sample PeaSoiSIISIP2007_FD_187696 | JGI IMG/M metagenome (GOLD analysis project Ga0209415, IMG submission 187696) | Peat soil microbial communities from Weissenstadt, Germany - SII-SIP-2007 (SPAdes) (version 2) | ecosystem: Environmental > Terrestrial > Soil > Wetlands > Peat | place: Germany...
GACTTGTCCTGCCGTACGTCTTCTTAGGCGTTTCCTCCCTAAACTTGGGCCGTGGGCAACCGCGGCCCAATTTTTTTTGCACTCAGCGGGGCATGCCGCGGTGCAGCACGCGGTCGCTCGGGAGGACCATCGCCGCCGGCAGGTCAGGCTGCCCCGCGAGCTCGGCGTAGTAGGGCGTGAAATCGGGCCGCGTGGCGTCGAACAGCTCGTCGAAGCTCCGGATCGCGAAATAAGTCACTTGGAAGTCATCGATCCGATAGTGCGTGCGCATCACCCGCATGAGGCCGAAGCCGAGGCGATTGGGACACGGGTCCTCCAGGCAATAGACCGATTCGCCCTTCGAGGAGACGATGCCCGAGCCGTAGATGCGCAGCCCCGCCGCGGTCTCGATCAGCCCGAACTCCACCGTATACCAATAGAGGCGCGCCAGATGGTGCAGCGCGCCGAGGCCGAGCGCCTTGAGCCCGCCTTGGCCGTAGGCCTGCATGTAGTCTGCGAACACCGGGTTCATCAGCATCGGCACGTGGCCGAAGACGTCGTGGAAGACGTCGGGCTCCTGCAGGTAGTCGAGCTGATCGCGCCGCCGGATGAAGCAGGTCGAGGGAAAGCGGCGGTTGGCGAGGTGCTCGAAAAACACCGCGTCCGGCACCAGGCCCGGCACCGCGACGATCGACCAACGGGTCGCCGCCTGCAGCGTATCGTTGAGCCGGCGGAAGTCCGGGATCGCGTCGGCGACCACGCCGAGCGCCCGCACGCCCGCCAGGAACTCCTCGCACGCGCGCCCCTTCAGCACCGACTCCTGGCGGTGGAAGAGCGTCCGCCAGATGTCGTGCTCCTCGGGGCTGTAGGCGTTCCAGTCCTGGCTGATGGTGAAATCCGCGCGGAGCGAGGGCGCCCGATGCCGGGCTGGAGCCTGGGCGCCCGCGTATGCGGTCTCGACCATGATGCGACCTCGCAAATGAACGCTCGGGCTCAACCCAGAGGTTGGGCGAGCGCGGCCGGTTTCAAGACTCCGGGATTTCCTCGGGCAATGTCGCCGATCCCGGACCGAGGGGTCGTTGCATCATCACGCAATCGATCCAGCGATCGCGCTTGAAACCGATGGTGGGCAGCAGCGCCGTGCGCGTGAAGCCCAACGATCGATGCAGCCCGATCGAGCCCTCGTTCCCGCTGTCGCCGATCACGGCGATCATCTGCCGGTAGCCGATCTTGGTGCAGCGCGCGATCAGGGCTTCCAGAAGCACGCGTCCGATGCCGCGCCGGGCCGCCTCGGGCGCCACATAGATCGAATCTTCGATCGTGAAGCGATAGGCCGAGCGCGTCCGATAGGGCGAGGCATAGGCATAGCCGAGGACGCCTCCGGCTCCGTCGGCGGCGATCAAGTACGGTAGTCCTTTCGCAAGGATCTCGCGCCGGCGCCGGGCCAACTCATCGACGCCGGGCGGCACCTCCTCGAAGGAGCCGAACCCGTGCATAACGTGATGCCCGTAGATCGCGGCGATCGCCGGCAGATCGGCGTCCTCGGAGTCGCGCACCACGGGAGCGTCCGCCTTGGGCGCCGCGCGCGCGCTCATGCCGCCTTGAGCTGGCGCGGCTGCAGCACGGCGAGCGCCGTCATCAGATCGCGCATGTCCTCGGCGAGCTGCCGCAGGAACGGCTTGCGGCTGATGCTGCGCTCATCCATGTAGAGCGCGCGGTTGATCTCGATCTGGATCGCGTGACGGCCGCGTTGAGGCGCGCCGTAGTGGCTGGTGGTGAAGCCGCCGGCATAGGGCGCGTTGCGCGCGACGCGGTAGCCCTTGGCCGTCAGGAGTCGCTGGGCGGTATCCATGACCGCGGGATGGCAGGAGGTGCCATGGCAATCGCCCAGCACGATGTCCACCCCGTGGCGCTTGAAATCGCGCTCGCCCGGACCGGCGGTCGACGGCATGGAGTGGCAATCGATCAGGACATAGCCTGCGAAGTGCTCGCCCGTGGCGGCCAGCAGCTGGCGGAGCGCCTGATGGTAGGGCCGGTAGAGCCGCTCGACCCGCGCGAGGGCGTCGGCGAAGCGCAGCTTGTGGGCATAGATCTCCTCGCCCGTCGCCACGACACGGGCGATGGTGCCGAGCCCGACCTGGACCCGGGGCGAGCGGCTGTTCACGTAGGCGGGCAGCGGCTCCGCGAACATCTGCGGATCGAGCTCGAAGGGCTCGCGATTGGGATCGAGATAGGCGCGGGGAAAACACGCCTTCAGGAGCGGCGCGCCCAGCTCGACCGCGCCGCCGAAAATCTCGTCGACGAAGCTGTCCTCCGAGCGCCGGAGCGTCAGCGGATCGAGACGGGATGCGGCCAGGAACTCCGCTGGATAATCGCTGCCGCTGTGCGGCGAGGCGCAGACCAAGGCCACCTGCTGCTGCGCGGGTGCCGCCACCTCGATCGGCGAATCGACAGACGCGCCCAGCTCCGAAACACCGTCCATGGGCACCGAGATTACGGGCAAGAAGCAGGCCGTGTCATCAACCCAGTTCGCACAATAAGCGGGCAGCCACGCCGGTCGCGTGGTGGCTCGCGACTCAAGCCCCTACGCGGGTCGCGAGGGTTGGTGTGGCGGCTCGCGACCCGCGGAAGACAAGCCCACCTTAACGTTCCTTTGTTGCTTTGCGTGTATGCCTTGGGGCAGGGTTTCGCGGGTCTCGACGGACATACAATGGCACGGATCCTGCTCGCCGAGGACGACGACAACCTCCGCCGGTTCCTGAGTCGGGGCTTGACGCGAGCGGGGCACACCGTGCTCGCCGCGCCCGACGGCGATGCGGCCTTCGCGCTGATCTTGAAGGCGCCGGTCGATCTTCTGCTCGCCGATGTGGTCATGCCCGGCATCGACGGCATCGAGCTCGCGCGCCGGGCCACCATTCGTTGGCCCGAGCTCCGCGTCATGTTCATCACGGGATTCGCCGCCGTGGCGCTGCGCAATCGGGAGATCGGCGCGAAGACCGCGACGGTTCTGGCGAAGCCCTTCCACCTGCGCCAGCTCGTCGAGGAAGTGACGCGGCTTCTGGCGGCGTGAGCTAGCTGCCCGCGGGACACGGCGCGGGCTTGCCAGCCCCGATGAATTGGGCTACATGCCCCTCGCTTTGCGTGGGCGCTTAGCTCAGCGGGAGAGCACTTCCTTGACATGGAAGGGGTCGGAGGTTCAATCCCTCCAGCGCCCACCACTCCCTTCCTCGATCCCGCTCGTTTTCAGAAATCCGCTTGGCGGCGGCTGAACCACGGCCGCACAAAGGTGGACTCCGGTCATCGCCACGCTAGGGGAGCATCTGCTCGCGTCGGTCGGCGGCGATTACGGCATTGCCTATGCGGAGCAGCGCATCGCCTTGGGGATTGCTCTATAGCCGGGCGGGCTTCGATGCGCGGGTGTTCCTCGGTGCCTTTCACCAGATGATGGCGGCGATCGGCGTCGACATCGTTGGCAAAGTTGGCCGGCGATCCCCCGGCCGCATTCGAAAAAGTCTCGCCGCTGAAGAAGGTGAGTTTCTTCGACATCGGGATGATCGTCGACGTGCTGATCGCCGAGCGTGAGCGGACCATGACGGCTCAACAGGAAGTCATCCGCGAGTTGTCGACGCCGGTGCTGCAGTTTCGCGAGCATCTGCTCATCCTGCCGCTCATCGGCCTCATCGATACCGTGCGCGCGAGCCAGCTCACTGACGAGCTCCTGCATGCCATCCGCGTGAATAGAGCCAAGGCCGTGATCGTCGACATCATGGGCGTGCCGGTCGTGGACTCGAAAGTGGCCCGGCACCTCGCCCAGACCGTGACGGCGTGTCAGCTCATGGGTGTCTCGGCGATCGTGACCGGCATCTCCGGCGCCGTCGCCCAGGCGCTCGTGACCCTCGGCGTCGAGATCGAGGCCTTCAATGCCGTGGGCGACCTGCAGCGCGGTATCAAGGCGGCGGAGCGGCTCATGGGATATCGGATGGTTCGAGCGCCGAGCCTGCCGGCCTAGAGCTTTCCCCAGGTTGCACGGATGGACCGATGCGGGCGCCGCTGGGCCAGACCCGTGCACGGCGCCAACCATTCGTTTAATGTAAACGGCGGGGCGGGCCTCCGGTGGGACGGCTCGCTGGGCAGTTGGGGGCTTTGATCATGCGCGGACATCTCGGGTCGGTGGCTCCGATCACGGTCGCGATTGTGCTCGCGGGCGCGGTCGCTCAGAGCGCTTGGGCGCAATCGGCCGCTCCGGCGGCCCTGGTCGAGGATGTGTCGGCGAGCGTCGCCGGTGTCGACGCCTTCGACTACGTACCGGCCGGCAAGCAAATCCAGTTAGGCAGCGCCGGCAAAATCGTGCTCGGCTACCTCGCCTCTTGCACGGAGGAAACCATCGTCGGCGGCACCGTCACCGTCGGCTCCGATGAGTCGTCGGTCGCGGGCGGGGCGGTACAGCGCAAGACGGTCGCGTGCGCGGGCAAGCCGATGCAGCTCACGGCCGAGCAAAGCGGCAAGAGCGGCGGCCTCGTGTTCCGCAAGCCGCCGTCCACGAACACCGCGCCGGCGCCGGCGCCCGCCGCCGACCGCCCGCGCGCCATCCCCAGCGCCGGGCCGGTGATCTCCGTGCCGAAACCTGGCCGCGTCACCATCGCACGCGTCGACGCGAAGGCTCCGCCCATCGTGTTGGACCTGTCGGCGAAACCCATCGATCTCGGCAAGCGCGGCGTGCGCCTGACGCCCGGCGGGACCTACCGCGCGACTTACGGCGCAAGCGCGATCCTGTTCGAGATCGACGCGCAATCGACGGGCGAGACGTCGCCGCTCGCGCGGCTGATTCGCTTCTGACGTGACGCGCCGCGACCTCGCCGCGGTCGCCGGCATCGCCGTCGCTGCGGCGCTCCTGTTCGGCAGCAGCGGGGTTTCGTACCTCGACGGTCTCGGCATCGACAGCCTGTTCTGGCTGCGCCAGGAGTTCGCTCCGGCCGCGCGCCCGGCCGCGGATGCGCCCGTGTCGGTGATCGCCATCGACGAGGAGACCTACCGCCGGCCGCCCTTCAAGGACACGCCGCAGGTGATGTGGACGCCGCAGCAGGCCAAGGTCCTCGATGCCCTACTCGATGCGGGCGCCACGGTGGTCGGATACGACATCACCTACTCGACCTCTGTCGAGAGCTACATACCGGGCTTCGAGCGCCCGTTCTTGCGCAGCGTCCACAAGGGTGCGAGCGAGGGCCGGATCGTGCTGAGCAAAGCGCAGCACCAGCAGCAACCCATCGAGCCTTTCCGAGGTCTCCAGATCGCGGTCGGTGTCGACAATGTGCGCTCGGTCAATCTCGTCGAGGATTCCGACGGCGTCGTGCGCAAGGTGCCGCTGTTCGTCGACCTGCGATCGCCCGACCAGCAGACTGCGCCGGAGCCGGCCTTCGCCCTCGATCTCGCGGCGCGCGCCCTGCATGTGAAGCCAGTGCGCGAGGCGGATGGTGCCGTTCGCCTCGGCGATGCGCGGGTCAGGACCGCGGACACCAACGCGCTCGGCGTCAATTTCGACACACGGCCGGGCGCGGTCCCTACCTACTCCTTCGCCGACATGGTGGCCTGCGCCGAGGACGGCAAGACCGAGTATTTCCGAGAGAACTTTGCCGGCCGCATCGTGCTGATCGGTACCGCGCTCGACGTAGAGGATCGCCAGCTCACCTCCGAGCGCTTCGCCACCAGCCCCGAGGGCCTGAACGCGCCCGAGCGCTGCGCGGTGCCGGTGATGCCCGGCTTGATGCGTGCCGATTTCCGACGGGACACGATACCCGGCGTGTTCATCCACGCGGCCGCGATCGCGAACCTGTTGCGGGGCGACGCGTGGGTACCGGTGCCTCGGCCCGTCCGCGTGGCGCTGCTGCTGGTGCTCGCGGCCGCGACGAGTTTGGCGGCGACGCGGTTTCATCTCTCGATCGCCGCAGGGGTCGCGGTGGCGCTGCTCATGGCCTGGATTGCGGGATCGATGGCCGCGTTCTCGCAGACGATGGTGCTGCCGCTGTTGAATGGCGCGGCGGCGATAGTGGGGGCGTTCGGCGCGAGCCTGGCCTACCGGTTCGGTGTCACCGATCGCAACCGCCGCCGCATCGCGAAGGCCTTCGCGCTTTATCTGCCGCCGTCGGAAGTCGAGCGGATGGTCGCCGCGGACGCGGTGCCGAAGCTCGGCGGAGAGGCCCGGACCGTGTCGATCCTGTTCACGGATCTCGCGAGCTTCGCCCGTGTCTCCGAGTACCTGGATCCCGCGCACCTCGCCGCCGCGCTCAACACGTATTTCGCGGCGGTCACCGACATCGTCGAACGGCACGGCGGGTTCGTCGACAAGTTCATCGGCGACGCCGTGGTCGCCATTTTCGGCGCGCCGCTCGACGATCCCGACCACGCGCTCAACGCGGTACGCGCGGCGATCGCCATTCGGGCCGCGAGCCCGGAGGCCGCGCGCGAGCTTGCGCGCTCGGGCGGGCGGCCGCCGGCGACCCGGATCGGTGTCAATACCGGTCCGGTTCTGATCGGAAACATCGGGTCACCGCGGCGCTTCAACTACACCGTCATGGGGGATGCCGTGAACCTCGCCTCGCGGCTCGAGGGCGTCAACAAGCGCTACGGCACGCTTGTCCTGGTGAGCGACGCCACGGCACAAGCCTGCGGCGAGGCGATCGTGTTCCGGGAGATCGACACCGTCGCCGTCAAGGGGCGCGAGCGGCCGGTCGCGCTCTTCGAGCCGCTGGGCCTCGCGGGCGAAGTGGCGGCCGACGTGCTGGCGGGCCGCGACGCCTTTGCCAAGGCGTTACGGCTGTGGCGGCGCGGGTCTTTCGCGGAGGCGGCAAGCGCGTTCGAGGCGCTCGCCGACGGCAATCCCGCGGCGTCGCATTTCTCGGCGCTCGCGCACGAGCTCGCGCTGGATCCTCCCGCGGACTGGCGTGGCGTCTCGATCCTCACGGACAAGTAGCGGCCACCGCGGACGCTCGCCGGCAGCGCCCGTTCAATCCTTCGTGAAGCCATCGCATGCGGTCGTGTGTAATGGTCCAGTACGGTTGTCATGACATGGGAATGCCCATGGCACCGGCACCCATCCAGGACTAAGATTTGACACACAAAGTGACGGTCGGGCGCACGATAAACAGCCGATCGAAACTGTTACGCTTGCGACCAAGAGCATAAGAAACCGGCGATTTTTAAGCGAAGGTCGGCCTTTCGATCTTGACCGTAGCCATCCCGGGACGGAGGGTGAGGCGATGAAGGGCGAGATTGGGCACCAAGTCGTTCCGGAGCAAGGCGAGCACCGGAGACGCGCGGCTCCGCGCGACTTTTGGACGGCGAGATTGGAATCCGCCCTCGGCTCCTCGGAGTGCCGCGTGCTCGAGCTGTCGCCGGGCAATGCGACGGTCCAGATCGATCATCCTGTCCCCGAGAACCAGGCCGTCACGTTGATGATGGAGCGCTTGGGCGAGCTGTCGGGCGTCGTGGCCTGGCAGCGCGAGGGGTGCATCGGAATCCGGATCATCGAGCATCGTCCGTTGGGCACCGGCAGCTTCCGCGCGCTGCCGGGCGAGCCGAAGGCTTCGCCTCGGCCGCCGGGCGGGTGGACGGCCGCTCGCACCGAGCCCGTGCCGCCACGCCAGGCGAGCCTGCAGCCCGAGGCGCGCGAGCGCGGCTTCGTCGGAGATCCCGATCCCACGGCGCCGGCGCCGGAAGGCATCGCCGTCGAGCGCTGGGGCGGCGATCCCGACCTGTTGGAGGTGTTCCGCGAGGAGCCTCAGATGATCGCGCTGCAGCCCGGGGAAATCCTGTTCAAGGAGGGCGATCCCGGGACATCCATGTTTATCGTGCGCGACGGCGTGCTGCGCATCCGCAGCGGCAGCGTGGTCTACGAGGACGTCGTGCGCGGCGGCGTCGTGGGCGAGATGGGCTTGGTCGAGAAGCTGATGCCGCGGAGCGCCACCGTCTACGCGCTCACCGCTTCCGAGCTCGTCGAGATCGACGAGGAGCGTTTCTTCTTCCTGGTCGAGCGACAGCCGCAACTCGCGATCACGGTGATGCGCGTGCTGTCTCGGCGGTTGCGCCATATGGATGGGCGCTACCGGGTGGCGCGCTGGACCGATCCGCACCGGTAGCTCGGCCGCGCCGGCTGCGCGCATTGTCTCCCGGCTCTTTCGCCTAAGTCTCCCGGCTCTTTCGCCTAAAAATTTCGGCAAAAACCACCCGCAGATGCACGGAAATGGCGGGGCGGAAGCCCTTGTGTTTCATCGTACTTCGCGATGGCGCCCAGGGTCCTCGGCGTCGAAACGGCTTGATGGCCGGCGCGCCCGCGCCCGCGCGTTAACGCCCTCTTAAGTCTAAGCTTGCTACGCGATCGGAATGGCAATTTCCGAGCAGGACGATGTGGGCCGCATGACACAAGCTCAGAGACCGGAGCCGATGCGGGCCGATCCGCGGGAGATCCGCTTCGATCAGGTCCGACTGCTCGCGCGCAACGTGCCGGTCATCGTCATCGCGAACCTGCTAAATTCACTGTTGACGGTCGCGTTCTTCGGCGACGTGGCGCCACCTTGGGTCCTCGGCGCGTGGCTCATGCTGACGGTGGCGCTGAGCGCGATCGGCTCATGCGTGTGGTGGGCGCGCCGCGACGAATCCTTCTGGCGCGACGTCGATGCATCGGTCATTCGCCGGATCACGCTCTGCGCCGGGCTGGGCGGCGGGCTTTGGGGCCTGTTCGCCTTGATCGTGTTCCCGCCTGAGTCGCTGTCGCATCAGGTGTTGCTGGCGCTGGTCGTGGGCAGCACGGCGGCGGCCTCTCTGGTGAGCTTGCAGAGCATCCCGCTCGCGAGCGCCGGCTACATCCTGCTGAGCCTGGCGCCGCTGATCGTCGCGTTCGGTCGGGTCGGCGATCCCCTGCACTGGTTCATGACCGAGATGCTCGCGGCCTTCGCGGTCGTGTTGATCGCGCTTTCGCACAATAGCTATGCGACGTTCTTGGAAGGCGTTCGGCTTCGGGTCGCGAACGCGGACCTGCTGGAACGCACCGCGGTCGCGAACGAGACGCTGAAGCGCAACGTCGGCGAGCTAGAGTGGTCGCGCCACCGGCTGATCAAGCAGGCGAACGAGCTGAAGAAGCTGGCGCAGACGAGCACCCAGGAGCGGCGAAAGGCCGAGGCCGCCAACCTCGCGAAGTCGACCTTCCTCGCCAACATGAGCCACGAGCTGCGCACGCCCTTGAGCGCCATCATCGGCTTCTCCGAGATGATGCAGCGTGAGGCGTTGGGTCCGGTCGGGTCCACGCGATACCGCGCCTACGCCGACGACATCAATCGCAGCGGCATGCACTTGCTCGGGCTGGTCAACGACCTTCTCGATCTCTCGAAGATCGAGGCGGGCAAGATGGAGCTGATGGAGGATCTCGTCGACGTCGGTCAGCTGATCGCGGATTGCATGACGCTGGTGCGCGATGCCGCGGCGCGCGCGGGCATCGAGCTCGCGGTCGATCGGGATCAGAGCTTGCCGGTGGTCTTTGCCGATGAGCGCAAGCTCAAGCAGATCCTGATCAACCTCCTGAGCAACGCGATCAAGTTCACGGGGTCGGGAGGCAGCGTCGAGATCGTGGTGGCGGTCGCGGCCTCCGGCGGCTTGGAGATCTCGGTCCGCGACAGCGGTGTCGGCATCAGGCCCGAGGACATCGCGAAAGTCATGGAGCCCTTCGGTCAGCTGCGGAGCTCGATCGAGAGCGGTCAGCCCGGCACGGGTCTTGGCTTGCCCCTCAGCCGGAAGCTGGCGGAGCTCCACGGCGGGACGCTGGAGATCGAGAGCGCGCCGGGCCGGGGCACCACCGTGCTTCTCAGCCTGCCGCCCGAGCGCGTGAGTGCCGGGCGAGCCGAAGGCTCCGCCGCGGCGATCGCCGTCGCCTGATCTTAGCCGCTACAGCAATCCCCGCGCCGTCAGGCTCCGCATCAGCGAGCGCGACCCGAATTCCCAGCGCGGGATGCGGTTGCTCAGATTGACCCGGTTGACCAGCGCACCCAGCTTCGGTGCCGAGATGGTGATGATGTCGCCCACCTTGTGAGTGAAGCCCTCGCCTTTGGTGCCGCGATCCTCGGTGGGCGCGAACATCGTGCCGCAATAGAGCACGACCCCGTCGGGATACTGGTGCACGTCGCCCATCATCTGCGCCACCAGCTCCGTTGGATCCCGGCTGATTTCGCTCATGGAACTCTCGCCGTGCAGCACGAAGCCGTCCTCGCCCTCGACCGTCAGCCTCACCGTCGTGCGCCGGACATCGTCGAGGCCGAAGCTCGCGTCGAACAGGCGAATGAACGGACCCACGGCGCAGGAGCCGTTGTTGTCCTTGGATTTGCCGAGCAGGAGCGCGCTCCGACCCTCGAAGTCGCGGAGGTTGACGTCGTTGCCGAGCGTGGCACCCACGATGGCGCCGCGGCTGTTCGCCACCAGCACGACCTCCGGCTCGGGATTGTTCCAGACGGAGGCGGGATGCAGCCCGATCTCGGCGCCGGTGCCGACGGCGGACATCGGCTGCGACTTCGTGAAGATCTCGGCGTCGGGCCCAATACCCACCTCGAGGTAGGGAGACCAGAGGCCGCGCGCGGTCAGCGCCGATTTGAGGCGTTGGGCGGCCTCCGAGCCCGGCCTGATGCTGCCGAGATCGGTGCCGATCTCGCGGCCGAGCGTCTGGCGCACGCGCTCGCCGGCGCTGGGATCGCCCTTCGCCTGCTCCTCGATCACACGCTCCAGCAGGCTCCGCATGAAGGTGACACCCGCCGCCTTGATCGCCTGCAAGTCGATGGGCGCGAGAAAATGCGGCTTGCGCGGGTCGCGCGGTCCGAGCGCGCCGTTGGCCAGGATCTCCTCGATGCCGCCGAGCCTCGTGCCCTTGGCGGCGCGGACGAGCGCTGCCGGGTCCGGCGCCTCCATCAGATCGGCCGAAGTCGGCGCTTCGCGGCCCAGCGCATAGACGCCGTCATCGCGCAGCGCTGCGACGGCGGGGCCCGCGTGCTCTCCAGGCACCCATACTCGGGCCGCCAGAGCGCCGGCAGTGCCGTCGGCTGGGAGTGCGGTCTTGGCGCTGAGGCTCAGGGACATGGAATCCTCCTTAAAGGCTAACTCCCTCGCAGGACATGGCTCGCGGCTTTGGCGCGGAGATCGTCGGGGATCGCCGTCGAGCGCCGCGCCTCCAAGTCGAAATGCACGCCGGCTTGCCGGAGCGTCGCCACGCGCCGTCCGCTGCGCGCGTCGCTCACGCGGTGGATCATGCGCATCGACGACATGCCGAGTTGCATCAGACCGCTGGTGACCACGAGCGCGTCGCCCGCGACGGAGCCCGGCCCGTCCAACCTGAGTTTGATCTCGAAGGTCGAGAAGCCCCGGCGGAACTCGCGCAGATAGTCCGGCGACAAGCCCATGGCGGTCAGCAGCTGGATGCAGCCGATCGAGCTGCGGTGGATATAGCCGGGCAGGCCCAGCTGCCCGGTCGCGTCGAGCTCTGCCGGCCGCACGCGGTCGCGCGCGCTCGCCATCCAGCCTTCGGCCGCACCGTCGGCGAAGCCCGGGTCCTCCTTGGAGGTCTCCCACGCCATGGATCGCTCCTCCAGAGCCGCGCGCCCCGCGGCGGAGAGCGCGGGGCTCCGGGGTCTCGCCTGCAGGTGCTCCTCGATGGTCGTGTATACCTCCGCGGTGGCGGAGTTGACGAGGCGGTGACCGATGCGCAGCGCCGCATCCGCCACCGCGATCACGCCGCTCTCGATGTGGAACACTTCGCCCGCCCGCAGCTCCGAAATAAAGCGCGCGAGGTATTCGGTGGGTGCCCAACCCTCGGGCGTCGGAAATCTTTCGCGGGCGGTCGCCGAGGCGTCTGCGAAGCGGTCGAAGTAATAGGCGACGGTGAAGTGCCCGAAGCTGTCGCACTCCCAGGCCTTCACCATGCTGCGATGGGTCTCGATTGCGGCGCTCATCGGTGCTCTCGCATGCGATCTCAGACGGGAATGCGGTAGAGGCGGACCGCGGTGTCGCAAAACAGCTTGCGCTGATCCTCCGCGGACAGATCGGCGACCGCGGCCTTGAACCCCGTGACGATGGCATCGAAACTCGCGACCAGACTGTCGACCGGATAATTGCTGGCAAAGCAGCAGCGGTCGGTGCCGAAGATCCGGATGGCGTCCCGGATCACCGGCGCATTGGCGGCGAGGCTCCAAGGCTGTCCCTTGACGCCGAGGCCAGAAATCTTGAGCGCGATGTTCGGCTCGCCGGCCGCGAGCTCGAGTGCGGCGTGCCAAGCGCGCAGCCCCTCGGCCGATCGATCCGCCGGCAAGCCGGTGTGGTTGATGACGATGGGAATCCACGGGAAGGCGCGGGCGAGATCCGCGGCCTCGGCCAGGTGCCAGTACGGCGTCTGCAGGTCAAAGGAGAAGTGGTATCGGCTCAAGAGGGCGTAGCCCGCGCGCCATTTCGGATCATCCATCGACCCCGCCGCGCCACGCACAATATCGCGAGGCGAGGGCGCGGCCGTGGGCTTGTGGCGAATGCCGCGGACGAATCCGAAAGCGGCCTGCGCCTGAAGCACGCTGGCGGCATCCTCGCGGTCGAGAGTCGCGTGCGCCACGGCGACCGTGGGCAATCCCGTGCGCTCCCGAAGCTCCGCGAGCCAGCGGGTCTCGGCCACGGGGTCTCCGCGATCCCATTCCGCCTCGACGTGAACGGTGCCTGCCACGTGCCAACCCCGCGTGTCGGCGGCGTACTGCTCCGGCAGATAGCTCCGGCGCAGCGCCCGCGTGTCGCCGTAGCGGAACGCCGCCGGTGGCGGCTCATCCTGCAGCCAGGGATACCGGCCGCGCTGCAGATCCCAGAAATGCTGATGCGCGTCGACGAGGGCGAGACCGTCCATGAAGTCAGGCCCGCCGGTCGTAAAGCCGCGCGATCGAGGCGGCGTCCGCCATCTCGTTCCCTTGACTGACGTAGCGCTCGTATTGGTCGATCGCCTGCTCGATCACCGGAAGCTCACACCCGTTCGCGCGCGCGAACGCCTTCACGTTCTTCATGTCTTTCAGAAGCTGGCGCGCGTAGGCGCGGGGCGGATCGAAATCGCGCGCGGCCATCTGCGGAAAGATCTTGCGCAGGAGGTTGCTGTCGGCATGCCCGCCGGCGAGGCACTGCGGCAGCTTGGCGGCATCGATGCCGGCGGCCTCGGCGAGCGCCCACGCCTCGGCCATCAGGACGTAGCCGGTACCGACGATCACCTGGTTGAGGATCTTCGCAGTCTGTCCCGCGCCGACCGGACCCACATGGGTGAAATTCCCCGCGAGGTCAGCCATGACAGGCGCGATCTCCGCGATATCCAAGGCCTCGCCGCCGGCCATCACGGTCATGCTGCCGTCCCGCGCGGCGGCCGGGCCGCCGGAGACCGGCGCATCGATCCAGCGCATGCCGTTCGCGGCGGCGAGCTTTCCGGCGACATCCCGGGCGACATCGGGGTTGATGGTGGAGAGATCGATCACGATCTTCCGCGACCGCGGGGCGCTCGCAAGGCCCCGCTCCCCGAAGACGCAATTCCTGACCGCGGCGGCATCGAGCACGCACATCAGAACCAGGTCGCTCTCGGCCGCAACGGCGGCCGGCGTCTCCGCCCGGACGGCGCCCGCCGGGGCCACGCGGGCGTAGCGGTCCGCCGTCAGGTTCCACACCGTCACGGGCCATCCGCGTTCCAGAAGCCGCAACACCATGGCCTCACCCATGAGGCCGATACCGATGAAACCGAGCCGCGGTTTTCCGGTCATTTGCGCCTCAGCCCTCGTGCGCCTTGGCGGTCAGGCGGTCGAGCCAGGCGAGCGCCAGCGCCGACACGACGAAGGTCAGATGCACGATGACGCGCCAGAGCAGCTTGTCGTCGGCGATGTTCTCGATCTCGAGGAAGGCCTGCAGCAGATCGATGGCGGAGATCACCACGATCGCCACGACGATCTTCACCTTGACCGAGCCGGCGTCGAGCTTCGCGAGCCAGCCGAGCTGCACCGAGACGCTCTCGATGTCGAGCCGCGAGAGATAATTCTCGTAGCTGCTCAGCATCACCATCACGACCAGGCTCGCGACCAGCGCGAGGTCGACCATGCCCAGCGCCTCCACGATCAGCTGCGCATGCGTTGCTTCGAGAATGCCGAGCGTCGCATGCCAGAGATCCTGAAAGAACTGCACGACGAAGAGCACGAGCAACAGCGCGAGCCCGAGATAGATCGGCGCCAGAAGCCAGCGCGCCGCGATCAGCGTGCGCTCGATCAGTCGTTCCATGCCTGCCCCCGATGGTGCCTTCCCTGATCGTACGCCGGCGGTCTTGCGATCTCCGCTCATACGAATTCGAGAATGGCGCCCATGGCGTCGCGAGACGAGACCTGCAGGGCGCCGTCGGGCCGCTTGCGCGCTGGCACGCCCGAGGTCTCGAGGAGCCTCGCGGTCGCGCCGAGATCGCCGACGCGAAGCCGCACCGCCGCCACGTAGGGTGGCGCGACCGCCAGTATGGGATCGCCCTCGAAGCGCCGGACCGCCGCATCCGGCATCAGATACTCGATCGTGCCGGCGGTCTCCCCCAGCGTCCGCTGGAGCAAACCCGAGAAGGCCGACCCTGCGTCGACGACCGTCAATTTCGCGAGCCCGACGACGCCGTTGGGTTGCGTCAGGTATTCCGGCAGCCAGACCAGCTCCGGCGTGCGGTGCTCGCAGAAGAACATGCGCATCCCCGCTGTCGCGGGATCCTTGATCTCGGTGGTGGCGAATCGCGCCTCGCGCTGGCCGTCCGGGGTATCCACGGGCCGGCCGAAATCCACGGGCTCCGCAGCGGCGATACCGAGCCGGCGCATCTCCGCGAAAGTCTCCCGCGCATCGCCCGTGCGGAGCGCGATCCCCGCAATGCCCTCGCGCCTCTTCAGGAAGTCCTCGAGCGGCGGGCGGCTCGGCGTGCCCTGGGCGAGCAGCTCGAGGTAATCCGCCGCGAACATGGCGCAGTGATTGTAGGAGCCGAGCTTGGAATGGTGGCCGCGCGGGGTCAGCGCGAAGCCGAGGCGGCGGAACTGCGCCTCGGCGCGGTCGAGGTCGCGCACGGCGATGACGATGTGGTCGATGCCCCGCGAGGGCCGGGTCCGGGCGGCGCTCATTCGATGGCCACGCAGTCGATCTCGATGTCGAACTCCATCGGCCAGGAGGCCACCGGCACGAAGGTGCGCGCCGGGAAATTGCTGGTGAAATACCGGCCGTAGATCTCGTTGATGATCCGGTAGTAGGCCGCGTTGGCGCAGTAGATGTGCACCTTGACCACCTTGTCGAGCGAGGAGCCCGCGCTCTCGAGCGCGCGCTTCACGTTCTTGAGCGCGAGCTCGGTCTGCACGGCGATGTCGCCGCGCACAATCGCGCCGGTCTCGAGGTCCAGGGGCGGCATGCCCGACACGTAGACAAAGCCGCCCGCCTTCACGACAGGCGAGAGCGGCACGCCCATCTTGCGGATCGCCGCGGAAGCGACGGGAATCTCGGGAATGGTCTTGTTCACTGCGATTCTCCTTCCGGGACTCGACGGTCCCTGTTGACCCGATAGAGCGTCGGCGCTCCGCTGGGATTATCCCTGATAGGCCCGCTTGAGCCCCTCGATGTCGAGCTTGACCATTTTAAGCATGGCCTGCATGACCCTTTTCCGTTTCTCGGGATCTTTGTCCTGCATCAGTTCCGGCAAGATGGTTGGCGCGATCTGCCATGACAGGCCATATTTGTCTTTGAGCCATCCGCGTTTGATTTCTTCGCCGCCCTCCGAGAGCCGCTCCCAATAGGTGTCGAGCTCCTGCTGCGTGAGGTTATGCCCGGCATCGGCCAGCAGCGCCATCGAATGGCCGACCAGCCCGTAAGTCCCCTCGACGACGACGAAGGCGGCGTTGAGCAGCGTGCCAACCGCGAAGCCCGTATCGTGGCCGTGGGATTCGTGGCTGTGCTGGTGGGCATGTGCGTGCTCGTGAGACCGCATGGCGCGGATTGTGGCGCGGCCGGAAGCGTGGGAGCAAGGGCGGGGAGCAACCCAAACGTTCGCCCTAGGCACCTCGCGGAGATCCGCTCGAGCATGTCTTCCTCGCTAATATCCGAACGCGTGCGGTAGCCAGAGCGCGATGCCGGGGAGGAACGCGATGACGAGCAGGCAAGCGAGAAGCAGGCTCAGGTATCCCAGCATCGGCTTGACGGTGCGCTCGATCGGGACATTCCCGATGAGACAAGCACCATAGAGACCGAGCCCCAGAGGCGGCGCAAAGAGCCCGATGCCCATCGCGATCACCAGAACGACTCCGAAATGGAGCGGCGCGATTCCGAGTTGCCCGGCGACCGGCACCAGAAGCGGTCCGAAAATGATCAGCGCCGCGGCGCCCTCCAGGATCGATCCCATCACGATGAGGATCGCGATGGAGAGCAGCATGAAAACCCAGGTGCCGCTCGTGTGCGACAGAGCGATCATCGCCTCGGCGAGCGCGTGCGGCACCTGCTGCAGGGTAAGAACGAAGGCGAGAGACTGCGCGGCAGCTACGATGAACAGTACGAGGCCCGATCTCGTCGCGGCCTGCACGAAGCTGTGCACGGCCGCCGCGAGGCTCAGCTCGCGAAAGATCACCGCTCCGACGGTGAGCGCATAGAGCGCGGCGAACGCCGAGATTTCCGTCGCGGTGGCGAAGCCGGTCTTGAACCCGCCGAAGATGATCACGATCAACCCCAACGTCACCGCGGCGCCGCCCCACAATTTCGCCGAGGCCTTCTGCGGATCTGCGCTGAGCGCCATCGCCTTCCGGCTTCCGAACAGGATCGCAACGGCGATGAGCGCGAGCGCCATCAGACCCGCCGGCAGCAATCCCGCCATGAACAGCCCGCCGATGGAGAGATTGGCGACGAATCCCAGGATGATCAGGTTGATGCAGGGCGGAATGGTCTCCGCCATCACGGCGGAGGCCGCGAGCAGCGCCACGGCGCCGCCGGGGTTCTGGCGCGAGCGGCGCGCCGCGGGGATCAGCACCGAGCCCACCGCCGCGACGTCGGCCATCTTCGAGCCGGAGATGCCCGAAAAGATCACCATGGACAGCACCATCACGACATTGAGGCCGCCGCGCATGCGGCCGACCAGGCGCTCCAGCAGCTCGATCAGGCGGACGGACATGCCGTTCGCCTCCATGAGGTAGCCCACCAGGATGAAGAACGGGATCGCCAGCAGCACGAAATTGTCGATGCCGCGCGCCATCTGCTGCGCGAAGATCACGCCGGGCAGCGCCCCTTCGACCCAGATGAAGATCAGCGCGGCGAGCGCGAGCGCGAAACCGATCGGCATTCCGCCGCAGAGGACGGCGACGAACCCGATCAGCATGAGCGCGCCGGACCCCGGCAGGGCGCCCGGCGCCAGGCTGCTCCAAGCGAACCAGAGGGCGGCCACCGCTCCCACGGCCGCTGCCGCCACCACGATGTCGCGCAAGCCCCGCCGGATGAATCGGTCTCCGGCGAAAATCGTCATGCAGGTAGCGCCGAGGCCCATCGGATAGAACGTGAGCTCGAGCGGCAGGCCTGAGCCGGTCGTCTGTCCCTGGGTGAGCGCTCCGAGGTGCAAGGCGTTCCACGCGACCAAGGCGGAGATCGCCACGACCAAGAGCGACATCGCGGCATCGACGGAGCGGCGCAGGCCTTTCGGCAGGAGATCCGCGAAAAACGCGACGCCGACGTTCTCCTCCCGCGCCATCGCGCTCGCGGCGCCGAAGAAGCTCGACCCCACCATGAGGCCGCGTGCCACATCGTCCGACCACTCGACGGGCGCGTTGAACTCGTAACGCAGCACGACCGAGACGATGACCACCGCGAGATCCGCCGCCAGGAGCAGCGCGGCCGCCGCGTCCGTCAGTCGGAGGATCCAGCGGACGACGATACGGTCCGCGCCGCTCATGCCGTGCGCGGCGCCCGCGATCGCACGCGGCTCAGACGTGGGTCGCCTTGATCATGTCGACGACCGGCTTTGCATCCGGATGCGTCTTCACGAAGGCCTCGGTCTGCGGTGCCACGCGCGCCTGGAACGGAGCCTTGTCGCAGGCGATGACGGTGACGCCCTTGTCCTTGAGTACGCCGATCGCCTCCTGCTCGACGGCGAGTCCCTGGGTGCGGGTGTCGGCGGCGGCTTTCTTGGCGGCGTCGAGGAAACTCTCGCGGAGCTTCGCGTCCAAACGCGCGAAGGTCATCTCGCTGAAGTAGATCGCGAGCGGCGAGAAGTTGTGCTGAGTGAGCGAATAGAACTTCGCGGTCTCGTAGAATTTGCTGGCGAGGATCGTCGGCGGGTCGTGCTCCAGACCGTCGAGCACGCCGGCCTGGAGCGCGGTGTAGATCTCGCCGAAGGCAAGCGGCGTTGCCGCGGCGCCCATCAGCCGCAGGCATTCGGTGATGACCGGATTCGGCAAGGTGCGGATCTTGAGCCCGGCCAGATCCTCCGGCGTATTCACCGCCTTGCGGGCGAGCACGCTGCGCGATCCGAAATTATAGGCCCAGGCGATGATCCGGATGCCGGCGCCCTTGAGCAGCGCGTCCTCCACCGGTTTCGCCGCGCCCGCGTCGAAGGCCTTGGTCTGCTGCGGGAAGCTGTCGAAGAGATAGCCGAGATCGAAGGTGCCGACGAGCGGAACCAAATTGGCCGAGATCGACGATCCCGAGACCATGAGGTCGATCACGCCGAGCTTCACCGAGTTGATGACGTCGATCTCCTGGCCGAGCTGATTGTCCGGAAAGAACTGGATGTCGATCTGCTCGCCCAGGCCGTTCGCGGCCACATGCTTGACGAGATTGTCGTAGTAGACCCGCCCGTTGGCGTATTTCGGGTCGTTCGGCAGCGAGGACGAGAGCCGCATCTTGGTCGCGGCTGCCTGGGCCTTGCCGACGATCGCGGGCGCCAGAGCGAGCGCGATCGGCAGAGTGGCGGCGTGGCGCAGCAGGGATCGGCGGCTGGCGCGGCGTGCGGTCATGGGTTTCCTCCGAATTGGCCGGCGCTTGCGATGTGCCCGCCGCTTATGAAAACCGGCTGAAATTCGGCGGCAGCGTGCGCTGGGTCCCGGCAACAGGTCAAGGGGACACGGGCCATCCTGTGGATCGCGCATGCAAGCGACCGCCGCAAAGCATCCGCTCATGCCGCGTCGCCAATCCGAGTACGCGGAAGGTCCGCTCGACAGGGGAACAGCGGGCGGGGAGCGGACGTCGGTGTGATTACCGCTTATGACCCCGAAGCGGGCCATCTCGCTTGGTACAAAAATCAAAATTTATGCACCAAGCCTCGGTCGCGGAAATCGTATGACTGTCAACACGTGCAGAAATCCCGCGCGAATTTCTGCTCCTTGGCACTTATCGGAGGTGGCGACTTATTCGAGTAACGGCCGCTTACGGTCTCAACCCGACCGGACAACGCCCATAACTGAGTCGTGCTTGGAAGCTCGGTCGCTTTCAGTGCGCGGACAATAAGCTCGCGCAAGCAATGAGAAGCATCTTAATCCTTGGCTAATTCCTTGGCTAATTCGCGCACCGGTCGGAAGGCATTTATAGCCTCCGTCGGGCGCAATCTTACGGCAGCGTGTGTGCTTACCGCCTTTTGGCTGGAGCGCTCCCCGCAAGCTTGATGAATGAATTATCGACCGCATTGAGATGAGCGGACATCGCCGTTGCGGCTCCGGTCGGGTCTCGTCGCAGGATCGCCTCATAGATAGCGCGATGCTCCGCCAGTGCGCCGGTACGTCGGTTCGGCATAGCGGCGGCCGCAAGCGAGTGCGCCTCCAGAATGCTGCGCAGATCTTCGATCAGCTTGACCGTGAGCGGGTTGCCGCCCGCTTGGGCAATGGCGATGTGGAAGTCCGCGTCGAGCTTGTTGCGCTTCGCGGGGTCGTCGGTGTCTTCCATGCGCGCGAGAATGGCGGCCAGTTGGCCCACATCCGAATCGGTTCTGCGCTCCGCGGCGAGGCGCGCGGCGGGTACCTCCAGGTAACGGCGCACCTCGTTGAGATGTGCCGGCGAATAGCGGCCCAGAAGCAGCGGCACCCGGACGTGGTTGGCCGTAACGAAGGTGCCCTTCCCGGCGTGCGAGGTGGTGAGCCCAAGGGCGTTCAGTCCGACGAGCGCTTCGCGCACGACGGGACGGCTCACGCCGAACTGCTTTGCGAGCTCGTGTTCGGGCGGAAGGCGGTGGTCGACCTTGAGCTTGCCAGACTCGATCAGGCTCACAAGTTGCGCGCGTACGTCATCGGCGGCGCTGCGGCGCGTGACTCTTACCAAGGGCGGCAGCAACGAACCACCGCCGCTTTCATCTGTAAGGCTGTCAGACTGGTCCATATCTAGGATTCTACGCGCTCGCTGCAAATCCGACCACAAAAGATTGCGGTGCGGCGTGCATTTTGTCAAATTCACGATGCAATGCCGTGGGCGGCGTGAATCCGCTTGCACGGGCCGGTGCGCCAGGTTCATAGTTTTGCTGTCAGACAAGTTAACGGTGGGAGGCCGGCTCGGTGGATTCATTTGCGTCGAAGCGGATCGGCGTCGTCGCCGGCGACGATTATCACGAGCTTGCATTCTGGTATCCCGTACTCCGCTTCCGCGAGCTCGGAGCGGCGGTGACCGTCATCGGCTCCGATGCCGACAAGACGTATCGGAGCCGCTTGGGATATCCGGTTTTGCCCGACGTCGGCATTGCCGCGGCGGGTGGGACGAGGTTCGACGCGATCGTTTTGACGGAGGGCGCGCCGCCAAAATCGCCGGCGGACGCCGACGCGATCGCTTTCCTTACCGGAGCATCGCGGGGTGGCACGATCTTGGCCGCTCTCGGCGCCGGAGAGAAGGCGCTGGCGTGCGCGGGCCTTTTGCGGGGGCGTCGCGTGAGCGCCTCCCCGGAAATGCGGCCCGAGCTTCAGTCATTTGGCGCGGAGTGCATTGCCGAGCCGGTGGTCGTCGACGCGCCGATGATCACCGCGCGGTCTGTGGACGACATTCCCGGATTCTTCAGAGCACTGTTGGCGGCGCTCGACGCCGCAGATCCGAAAGCTGAACCCTCCGCCTCCAGGAGATAGCGATGGCCATCATCCGCACCGTTCTGGGCGATATTCCGGCCGATCAGGCCGGCATCACCCTCACGCACGAGCACCTGCGCTACGCCTATTGGGGCTGCGACTACGACCACAATAACTTGCTGGACGTCGACGGCGTAGCGGCACAAATCGCGCAGACGCTCCGGAACGGCATGAGCCAGAACGACATCCGGACCATCGTCGATCTGACGCCTCCCGAGCTCGGCCGCCATCCTCGCCTCATGGGCGAGGCGCAGCGCCTGAGCGGGGTCAACATCGTGGCGACCACCGGTTTTTATGGCGAACACAACGCGATCGGCCTGCCGTTCTATTGGCGGCGCAAGTCGGTCGAGTACATGGAAGAGATGATGGTCCGGGACATCACGGAAGGGATGGTCCACGACAGCAAGCTCACGCCCTACAAGGCGGGCTGCATCAAGGTCTCGACCGGTGCGCTCACAGGCGCGCCGACGCCGGTCTATGCGAAGGGGACCCGGATCGGCCCATACGAGGAGAGGGCGATCCGCGCCGCGGCCCGCGCCCAACGGCGGCTCGGGGTCGCGGTCAACACCCATACTCACCCGGTCGACTGGACCGTGACCAATCCCGGGATCGAGCTGCTGGACATCATGGAAGAGGAGGGCGCCGATCCCGGCAAGATCGTGATCGGCCACTGTTTCATCTTGCCGAAGCTCGAGCAGCTCAAGGTGCTCTGCGAGCGCGGTGCCATCCTGCAGATCGATCACATCGGCATTCCCTGGATGCACGATTCCGCCGACGAGCTGGACGAGAAGATGGCCACGCTTATCTGCGCACTCTCGGACCTCGGCTATCTTGACCGGCTGGTCTTCTCTTACGACCGGTTTTTTTATCACGGGCGAGGGCCGATCACGAAGGAAGAGCCGGACCAGTTCAACACGAAGGTGCCGTTCAATTATCTCTTCGAGAGCTTCGCGCCGCGGCTGGCAAAGAAGGGGTTCGGCGAGAAGGAGCTGCAGCGCGTCCTGGTCGATAATGCTCAGCGCCTGCTCGCCTTCTCCCCGGCGGAGACCCGCAGCGCGGCGCGCACGGCGCCCGCTCGACAGGAGGTCGTGGCATGAACCTCGAAAACGCCCAGATCGCGGTGCTCGTGGAGAGCCAATATCAAGAACTCGAGCTCTGGTATCCGCTCATGCGGCTCCGAGAGGATGGCGCCAACGTCCTGGTGGTGGCGCCTGCGGCCGATCAGGTCTACGTCAGCAAGCTCGGCTACCCCGTGAAGCCGGATCTCGCGGTCGCCGACGTCGAGGCCGCCAACCTCGATGCAGTGGTGATTCCCGGCGGTTTCGCGCCCGAGGGCATGCGCAAGCACAAGCCTATGGTCGACCTCGTTCGCGAGGTGCACAAGCAGGGAAGCCTAGTCGCCGCCATCTGCCATGCCGGATGGATGCTGGCGTCGTCGGGCATTGCGCGCGGCCGGCGCTTGACCTGCGTGCCGAACATCAAAGACGACGTCATCAATGCGGGCGCCAATTATGTGGACGAGCCCGTGGTGCGCGACGGCAACCTGATAACGTCCAGACTCCCGGGCGACCTCCCGGATTTCTGCCGGGAGATCGTGCGCTACCTCAACGATGCGCCGCCGCGCCGAAACACCGCCCGCACCTTGGAATCCCGGCAAGGCCATCCGACCTCCGCCGAATACACGCACCCAGCGAAAGTCGTCATGGGCACGCGCGGTCGGGCCTCGGCCAACTACATGGCCGTCGTGGTTCAGGACGAGCCCGCGAAGTGAGTCATTCCGGTCGGACGCCCGGCGGCATTCAACGGATCGTCGTCCGCGGAAAGCCGTTCGACCGCGGCCGGCAATATGGGGAGCAGGCGCGCCGGCTGATTCTCCATTCGATCGCGGCCTACCAGAGAGTTTTCGAGCATCGGCAGAAGCTCGACTGGCCCGCGGCGGTCGAGCGCGCATCGCTTTACGAGGACAGCATCGGCGCGTTCTCGCCGGAGATCCTCGAGGAGATCCGCGGCATCGCCGAGGGTGCCCAGGTGGAGATCGGCGCCGTGCTGGCGCTCAATGCCCGAAGCGAGCTGATGTTTCCGCCGTCGCGCGAGAACGCGCCCGCGAGCGACCTCTCTGCAGAATGCAGCAGCTTCGCGCTGCTGCCGGAGGCGACGAGCTCCGGCCATACCTTGATGGGGCAGAACTGGGATTGGCTGCCGTTTGCGGTCGAGACCATGATCATGCTCGAAGTCCATCGAGAAGACCGCCCGAGCTTCGTCAGCATCACCGAGGCGGGGCTGGTCGCCAAGATCGGGTGCAACGCCGCGGGCTTGGGCGTCTGCACGAACACGCTGGTGAGCCGATTGGATGGCGGGCGGCCGGGTGTCCCATACCACGTCATGCTCCGCGCACTGCTCGATGCCGAGACCATCGCCGATGCGGCCCGCACGCTTACCGCCGCGCCGCGCGCCTTCTCCGGAAATTACATGGTCGCGCATCGGAGCGGCCTGGCCTTCAACGCGGAGACGGTCGCGGGCGATGCAGCCGGGGTGGCCATCAGCCTGCCGGTCGAGGGCGTGATCGCGCATACCAACCATTTCCTACGACCGGATCTCGCTTCTGGGGATGCGCGTGTCGCCCAGCATCCGCACAGTCTGTTCCGGCTCGACTCGCTCCTGCGTGCGCTCCGCCGCGGAGCGCCGACGATCTCGATCGAGCTTATCCAAGGCGCCTTGCGGAGCCACCAGGGACATCCCGACGGTGTCTGCTCCCATCCTGACACGCGCGTCCCGGATCTCGAGCAGCGCTCCACGCTAGCGTCGATTATCGCCGATCTCGAAACCGGCGAGCTCTGGATCGCGCCGGGTCAGCCGTGCACGCGCGCCTATCAGCTCTTCGATCTCCATTCCGTATTCGAGAACTCCGTTGAATTGGTCGGTGCTGACTGAAGAACGCTCAAACTGGGAGGTACGAGATGATCAACCTTGATGGTCCGCCGGCGGGGCGGATGCCGGGCCGCCGGACGCGGGTCGCGTCAGCTGTCGTTGCGCTGTTTTCGGTCTTTGCTCTTTCGATTGCGGTTGGGCCGGGATCGGCCCGCGCTCAAACGACCCCCTCGGCCGCTGACGCGAAGGCTCTCCTGCCAGACGACACTAAGAAGAGCGGCGTCATCAAAGCGGCGATGCCCCTCGATTTCGAGCCATACAACTTTCTCGACGACAAGAGTCAGCAGGTGGGCTTCGACGTCGAGATCTTTCACGCCATTGCCGACGTGCTCGGGGTGAAGCCGGAGATCGACCGGCTCGCCTTTGCCTCGATCATCCCGGCGGTGAGCGGCGGGCGCGAGGACGTCGGCATGTCCGTCATGGCCATCCTGCCCGAGCGTCTGAAGCAGATCTCCTTCGTTCGCTACTCGATCCTCGCGAACGCGCTGGTCGTGCGCAAGGGCAACCCTTCGGGGATCAGAAACGACGATGCCTGCGGGCATTCGATCGCGGTCGAGAAGGGCACGCAGCCGGTGATCGTATGGGAGAAGAAATCGAAGGAATGCGAGGACGCGGGAAAGAAGAAGATCGACCTGACCATGTTCGACGGCAAAGGACCGCAGGTGCTCGCGGTTGAAACCGGACGCGCGGACGGCGCCGGCGTCAGCTTTGCGACGGCGATCGTCTCGGCCAAGCACTCCGACGGCAAGCTCGAAGCGGCGCCGGGCGGTCCCGTGCCGGGCGCCACCGTGGATGCCGGCATCGGCTTCAAGAAAGGCAATACGCAGCTCGGGAAGGCGATCGAGGCAGCTCTCAAGGTCATCGTTGCCGACGGCACCTACAAGAAGATCATGGACAAGTGGGACTTGGCCGGGACTCAGGCCGAGCCCAAGGTCTTCGAGGAGCAGTGAGGGTCGCACTCTACGGGTCCTCGCGTTCGGCGGCGGCGCTTTTATACTTGGGCCGTACCCGGCGGCGCCGGCTGGTTTCCACCGGCCGGCGCACGCCCAGCGTGAACTAGCAGTCTGTCATGGTGACGACCGAGGACGATCTCGCGGAAAGGGCGGCGCGGACCCCGCCGGCGGATCCCGACGCCGCGATGCAGGGCCTGACTTCAACCGCGCCGGTGCCGCTGCGGCACCCCGGCCGCTGGGTCGCCTGCACGGCGGTCTTGCTGTTGCTCGCATGGTTCGCCTACGTGGTATCTACGAATCCGAATTTTCAATGGCCGGTCGTCGGGAAGTATCTCTTCAACCCTGAGATCCTCCAGGGTGTCCTGCTGACCATACGCTTGACGATTTCGTGCATGTGCATCGGCATTGCGCTGGGCATTGTCGTCGCCCTCATGCGGCTTTCGGAGAACAAGCTCCTCGCGTACTCGGCGCAGGTTTACATCGTTGCCTTCCGTGGCACGCCCGCGCTGGTGCAGTTGATCTTCTGGTTCAATCTCTCCGCGCTGTTCCCGGTCATCGCGATCGGGCTGCCGTTCCTCGGTCTGGATTTCGTGACCGTGGACGCGAACGCGCTGATCACTCCGGTGGTCGCAGCGAACCTCGGCCTCGGTCTCTGCGAAGGCGCCTATATGGCCGAGATCGTCCGCAGCGGCATCCTCAGCGTCGATCCCGGCCAACAGGAAGCCGCCGCGGCAGTGGGCATGACCCGGGCGCAGACCATGCGAAAGGTGATCCTGCCGCAGGCGCTGCGCGTGATCATTCCGCCGACCGGAAACCAGATCATCGGCATGCTCAAGTACACCTCGCTTGCGAGCGTGATCTCGGTCACGGAGCTGCTCTCCTCGGCGGAGCTGATCTATACCCGTACCTACGAGACGATCCCGCTGCTGATCGTGGCTTCGCTCTGGTACCTCCTGCTGACGACGCTGCTGACGGCAGGCCAGCGTATCCTCGAGCGGTGGGTCGGCCGCAGCCAGACGGATACGCGGGAAAAACGGCGCGCGCCCTTCGGTCTCGCCGTCATGCAAAACCTCTTCACGCTGCGGAGCAGCGGGACTCCGGGCGGCGCCTGACCATGCCGGCACCCCCGATGATCGTCGCGCGCGGGATCCACAAGAGCTTCGGCCACGTCGAGGTTCTGAAGGGCGTCGACCTCGACGTGGGGACGGGCAAGGTCGTCTGCATCATCGGCGCGTCCGGTGCCGGAAAATCGACCTTCCTGCGCTGCATCAACCACCTGGAGCGGCCCGACTCCGGCTATGTGCTGGTTGGCGGTGAGCTCGTGGGCTATCGCCGGGTCGGCGACCGCCTGCACGAGGTGAAGGAGCGCCAGCTCTGCGCGGCGCGCGCCGCCATCGGCATGGTGTTTCAGCGCTTCAACCTGTTCCAGCACATGACCGTGCTTGAGAATGTCATGACCGCGCCCGTCCTGGTGAAGAAGGTCGATCGGCAGGTGGCCGAGGCGCGAGCGGTCGCGCTTCTGAAGCGTGTCGGGCTTGCCGCCAAGCAGAGCCGCTACCCGCGCCAGCTCTCGGGCGGCGAGCAGCAGCGTGTGGCGATTGCGCGGGCGCTCGCGATGGAGCCGCGAGTCATGCTGTTCGACGAAGCAACCTCTGCGCTCGACCCGGAGCTCGTGGGCGAGGTTCTCGCCGTTATGCGCTCGCTGGCGGAGGATGGCATGACCATGGTGGTGGTGACCCACGAAATTGGCTTCGCGCGCGAGGTCGCCGACGAGGTGGTCTTCATGGACGGTGGCGTAATCGCCGAGCGCGGTCCGCCGGCCGAGATTTTGCGCGCGCCCAGGAACGAGCGGACGCGCGAGTTTCTGGGACGCGTTCTCTAAGGCTTTGCAGGACGTGGACGCGGTCGATTGCGCTTACTCGATCGAGGGCAATGGTCCGCCGATCCTGCTGGTGCACGGCGTCGGCGGGAGCCGATACGTCTGGGCAGGCTTGATCGAGCGGCTGAAATCCGAGTTCACCTGTATCAGCTACGACCTGCGCGGCCACGGAGAATCTCCAAAGCCCGATGGCGCGTTCGGGCTCGACGATCTCGTCGCCGACCTCGAGCGGCTGCGCACATGTCTCGGCTGCGGGCGGGCGCATGTCATCGGTCATTCGCTCGGCGGGATGGTGGCGGCCGCCTATGCGCGCCGCCATCCGGACCGAGTGATTTCGGTTGGGTTGCTCAGCACCGTCGCCGGCCGCTCAGAGGAGGAGCGAGCCCGAACTCGCACGGTCATGGACACGATGGCGCGAGAGGGCGTCGCATCCGCGCTCGAGATCCTGGTCCGCCGATGGTTCACAGATGCGTTCATCGCGGCGCATCCCGGGATGGTGGAAGCCCGCAAGCGCCAGGTCCGGGAAATCGATCCGAAGATCTATCTCAATGCCTTCGCGATCTATGCGGATACCGAGATGCTGCCCTGGCTGCATGAGCTCGCCGCCCCGGCGCTGGTGATGACGGGAGATCAGGATCTTGGCTGCAGTCCCAGGCACAACAAGATCATGGCGGAGCGATTGCCGAACGCGCGCCTGGTGATCCTCGATGGACTACGCCACGGAATACTCTTGGAGGCCCCCGGCCGGGTGGCGCAGGCAGTCACCGATTTCCTATATGAGTGGGTACCAAATGCCGGCGCGTCATCGCCTTGATCATTCGATCGCCATCCGCGACCCGGTAAAGGAGCTGTAGCGTCCGCTGTTAAGCGGTAAGCCAGCGCTCCTCAGTTGCAGCGGGGTGTCCAAATCCGGCATTTCGGCGACCGGCAAGCTCGGCGGCCACAGGTCCGTTTCCGGAGCGCGCTCGAGCCTGCTTCATCCAAGGTATTCCGCCACTTGCCGCAGTTGCTCGATCGTCTCCGGCTTGCCGAGGAGCATTTCTGCGCGTCCCAGAAGGAGCGCGATATTCTCTTGCGATGCGTTGTCCAGGTCGTCAAATGCCGCCTTCGGATCGCCGCGCACGCCCAGGGAGATGTCGAACCGAAAATACTTTCCCTGGAGAATCCGATTGAGCTCGTAGCTCACGGTGTCGCAGCTGCCGTCCATGAGGACGGAGAGGATCGGTCGCGCCCACCCCAGCAGTCCCCAATCCTTGGCCTCTAAGTACGGAATGTCTCGCTCGAGCTCTCCGGTCCCGACCGACACAACCATATAGTCGCGCCGGGGCCAAAGACGCATAGCCTCGGCCAGCGCGCACATTGCGGGATTGTTGGCGACGACGGCGCCGTCGATCATCGCGCCGCGCTCGCCGGCGACGCTTTGGATCAACGCTGGCGGGAAGTAGGTGGGCGCCGCCGATGTCGCGCGAGCCACGTCCCTCAGAAAGTAGTCCCATGCGGGAGGCAACGGCTTATTCGGATCGTCGACGTTCCAGCTCTTGAAGAAATATGGCGCTCGAGTCGATTGTGGAGCGGCGCTGGTTTTCGCTGCGGGAGGCAACTCGATCGCGTATGAGGTCGCCAGCAGCCTCGTCCCCTTGATGTCGGAGAGTTTGTCGTTCCCGAGCGCGTCCATGAGGATCGCCTCGAGCGGCTCGGCCGGGTACCGCTCATCGACGATGCCGGCCCCCGACGTCGCCACTCTCCAGAGAGAGCGATGAAATATCTCCTCTCCACGCTTCACGTAGAGATCGCGGAGGCTCTCGGCGCTCATGGGCGCCGTCGGCTTTGCCAAACCGCACGCGATGATTCCGCCCGTGGAGGTTCCCGCGATCAAATCGAAAGCCCGACCGAGAGGCTTGTGCGCAAGCGTCTCAATTTCCATGAGAATGCGGGCGGCGAGAACCCCCCGGATTCCTCCTCCGTCTATGGCGAGGATCTTGATGGGACCATCCATTCTCCCCTCCGCAACCGTTCAGTGCCGGAAATTCCGAGGATGCCGATCTCCGCGATCGGCGAGCCGCCACTCTTCGCGGCAGTTCAGAAAATTTTCAAGAGACACTGCGTAAAGTTTTAAGCGATTCCTCTGTGGACAACAGTGCGGCTGCAATAGAGTTAACAGAGAGTAAAGCACCGTGGCGACGGCGCGCGCTGCGCGGCACGGGACGAACAGAAAAATCATCGGAAGTGCGGGGCAGCGCGTTTCGAGCGATGGGATCCGGTCGACGGCTCCGCGTTGCGGGTGCCGCCGAAGTCGAAGTGTGCGATGCGCGAAGCAGGATCGCGCTGACAAGTCTTATGCGAAACAACACGGGCGCCTGAGAAAGCATCGGGCGCCCGTCCGTCAGGTCAACGGCCGTCGTTCGGGGTTCGACTCGATCGAGCGAGGGAGAGTCATGTCTCCAACGATTGCGTCCTCATGCGCCGCCGCGCGATCACGCTCTTCGAGGCGCGGCGCGTCGGCACACGAAAAAAATCGCGCGTGGGCGAAAACGTGTGAGGAGCATCACAGGTCGGACGCGCCTCGCAGTGCCATGTTTCACGGTATCGCAGGAGCATATCCATGACGACGCTCGCGATCAACAGAGTCCTCATCGTCGGCCTTGTCGCTTCGGTGGCGACGATCTCGGCCTGCACGCAGACGAATACGACGTCGCAGGCGGTCTACCAGGCCAAGGCCGACTACGAGGTAGCGCTCACGCTGGCGGTCAAATATCGCAATCAACCCGCCTGCGCGCCGGGCGCCGTCCCGCTCACCTGCAATGACCCGAGAGTGCTGGACGTCCTGCGCAAAGCGGACACGGCGGCGGAAGCCACGCTGAACAACGCGGAAGCGACCGTGCGCAGCCCGACTGCGACGGCCGACCAGCAACGCCTTGCCGTGCAGGCGGCGCAATCCGCCGTGCAGGCGCTGAGCACCGTGCTGCTGCAATACGGAGTGAAATGACATGGGATCCAATGCAGGCGCCGGCGGAAACGTCGTCAACATCCTCAACACGGTGCTTACCCTCGTCGACGAAGGCACCACGGCCTATCAGGTGATTGCCGCCGCGCACGATCGCGTCAAGGCGATCGTCGACCAGGGCCGCGATCCTACTCCGGAGGAATGGAACGCCCTCGACAGCGAGATCGCCTCGCTGCACCAGGCGCTGCAGTCGTAACGCGACGGCGGTGGAGGTTGAAATGCGATTCTGGCTGTTGATTCTGTCTGTAATTCTGGTCGCCGCGCCCGCCATGGCGTGCCCGAGCGGCTACGTGCCTTGCGGCGCCGGCAGCGCGCTCTGTTGCCGCTGACCGGGAAACGAACCCATGCCCAAGAGAGCCGCACGATCTCGTTTCCTTCCGGCCGCGGCACTGCTCGTCATTGCCGGCGTGGGCGGCTTCTTCGTCGTTTCCGCCTGGAACCGCCCGAGCCGCTTGGGCGACACACCCGGTGAAATCCTGCGCCGCAACGGCTATCTGGAGATTCGTCCGGCGACGAATGTGGGCGGCCCGGGGACGCTGATCACGATCGACGTCAAGACCAGCGACTACGTCATGCTGCATCCGACCTGCAACATGGACTGGAAGGAAATCGCCGGGCTTTGGCAGAGCTCCCCCACCTCCGACACCGAGATCGCACATCAGCTCGAGGGCGAGTTCAAGATCGGCGCGCAGACTTTGAAGGACGCGGGTTTCGACCTCTCGGCCGAGGCGGTCAACGCCCTCGACATCAAGTTCCAGAACACGAAGGTGGTCTGGCTTTCGGACGAGGCGCGGATGGATCTCGGCAGCCGGTATCTCAAGGACAACTGCCTGAAAGCCGTTCTGCAAGTCACCTCCAAGGACAAGAAATGCGTGACGCAGCCCATTTCGGCGATGCAGGCCGATGTCGCCTACCGCGTGGAATTCTCGAACGGAGTGGGCACGAGCGAGAAAGCAAGAGTGCTCGGCGGCATATCGGGCGCGGTGAGCGGCAGCGGTGCCGCCAGCGGCGATGACTCGATCGTCGGGAAGAATCTGTTCGTCGGCTTGAAGCTCAACGGCTGGTGCATCGTGCCGAACGATGGACAGCCGGGCGCCAGCGTCGCTTCGCTTCCGACAGTCGCGGCCGAGCCGGCACCGGCTCGGTAGGCGGAGTAGCCAATCCAAACGGAGGGAGATCACCATGCCAATCGTCGAGCCAAGCGTTCTCGCGAACTCCATCATGGGAAAGATGTACGACGTCCTCACCAACGGCGACGACACCGTGCCGAAATCCGAGGACAATTTCTTCAGTTGGGAGACGCCCGGCCTTCCCGTCGTGCCCGAGGATTTCACTTTCCTGACGCAGGGCTTCACCGGCGTGGTGACGCCCGCGGCGGTGAAGACGATGCTGGACGCGACGCAGGCCGCGGCCGGCAGCGGCGGCACAGCCAGCGGATCGACCGGCGCCGCGGCGCCGCAGGGACTGACCGATGCGCAGCTCAGCCAGTTGCGGGCACAGGACGTGAGCGGACTCTTCCAGCAGGCCGAAAGTTTCGCGCGCCTCGTCGATTTCATCCCGGAGTGCGGCTCGATCACCGGCCGCAAATTCTCGCAGAAAATGATCCAGGCCGATCAGGGCTCGCTTTCGGACGTCTACGAGATGACGCTCAAGATGAGTCAGGTGATGCAGTCCGTGATCCCGCCGGACGTGCAGCAGAAGATCGATCATTTCCGCTCGCTGCTGACGGCGACGACCGAAAAGACCGACCTCATCACCGGCGACAAGACGCAAGTGAGCGGACCGAGCCCGCTCGTCCAAGTCTACAACGAGAAGATGACCGCCTTCGACAACGCCGCGCTCGCCTACAACAACGCGCGGATCAACGCCATGGCCGCCAACGATCCGCAATCGGTGCAATACTTCGCCATCAACGGTCCGATCCTGCGCAATCAGGTGAAGGCCGCGATGGATGACTGGATCGGCGCCGGCTACAAGAACCAGTACGAGGAGATCAATGCCTTCATCGCCCAGGTCGAGGAGCGCGACCTCTCGCTCCTGAAGAAGGCCTACCTCGACGATCTCGAGAAGGCGCGGCTCACGGGAATCGCTTCGGGCAGCGACTTCTTCTATACGGCGCTGACGCCCTCGCATTTCGCCACCTCCAGCGGATGGTCCCGGTTCCATTTCGGCGCCGGCGATTTCAGCAGCTACGCGAGCTCGAGGTTCAACGCCAGCGGCTGGGAGGCCTCGGCAAGCGCCGGCTTCATGGGCTTCGGCGCGAGCGGCAGCGCCGGACATAGCGAGTCGAAAACCCAATACAATTCGAGCTTCAATTCCGACCACACCGCGATGTCCTTCGAGATCTGCCAGGTCGCGATCGTGCGGCCCTGGATGAAGACGTCCTACCTTAACAGTCACACCTGGCGCTTCGATGCCGGCGACCCCGACGTGAAGGGGCAGATGCTGAACGACGACGGCAAGCCGCCGAAGGGACTGCTCCCGGCCTATCCGACCTCGATCATCGTCATCCGCAATCTCACGCTGGATTTCGGCGACAACAGCGGCGTGCAGAGCTACCTGCACCAGCAGGACGCTTCGCACGCGGGCGGCGGCGGCGGCGTGTCGTTCGGGCCCTTCAGCCTCAGCGCCAGCGCCAGTCACTGGTCGAGCAACGCGAGCACGCAGAGCAGCGCCGGCTATTCCTGGACCGATCAGGGGTTGAGCGTGCCGGGCATGCAGATCATCGGCTACAAGTGTCATGTCCTGCCGAAATCGCCGGACCCGTCCCCGAGCATCAAGAACTGGATCTAGCCGCGCCGGCCGGGGCTCGCCTATGGACGCGACCGCGCAACTCGCGCTGATGGTGAAGGCGAAGCGCGTCTTCGAGAGCCCCGGCACGTTCCTGAGCTTTCCGCTGGCACCGATGGCGTATCCGCCGGCGGTGCTCGACTTCAGCAAGGCGCTCGGCGACCCGAAGACCGGCGCGGCGCTGCTGGAGTATTCGCGCTCCGTCAACCAGTGTCCCGCCGGCGCGATCTTCCAGGGCGACAGCGATCAGTATCTCTGGGAGCACTACGATCGTTGGCTCAACGCGATGACCTTGGCCGGAGGGGATCTCTCCGCCGATCAGCAAAGCGGCTACGCCCAGGCGCGCGCGCTGCTGACGGTGACGGATGCGAACGGGCTGACAACGGACAGCCCCGCTCTCTCCACCTACAAGCAATATCGCGACCGGTACTTCGACGCGGTTCAGGCCTACAAGATCGCGCAGATTACCGCGGGAAACGCGCCGAGCGCCGCGGCGCAGGCGCAGTGGCATGACGTGGACGAGCCGCGCTTGCGCCAGGCGGTCGACCAGGCGAAGAGCCTTTGGGAGGCCGAGGGCGGCAAAGCCGCGATCGAGGCGGCTCAGAGCACCATCGCGACATGCGAGGCGCGAATGCCGCGCAAGGTGTGGGAGGCCTGGCGGAACGCCTACAACCCCGATCTCGACGTCTATACGGACGCGGCCAGCAACGCAGGCTGCGCGCCCAGCGGCTTTGCGCCCGCCGACATCCGCACGCAGCCCTGGACCACCTTCGTCCTCACGGACGCGGAGATCAAAACCTTGACGAGCGAGGCCTCGAGCGAGCTGCAGGCGATCTTCGGTGAGACCGGCGCCTCCGAGATCACCTCGCTCTCCTTCGAGTTCCGCTCCGCCGCCGTGGTCCGACCGTGGTTCAACACGGCGCTGTTCGATGCCCGGTTCTGGAAGTTCGCCGACGGTAGTCCGGATTTGAGCGACGGCGGCACGCCGCCACGGGGTGCCTGGCCCGCCTATGTTTCCGCCGTGGTCTTTGCGCGCAACATACGGGTGACGATGTCCGCCGCGCCACCGCAGCCGCTCAAGGTGCTGCCGGCCCTCGCGTTGCGCCCGCAGGCGCTGCAGATGCTGCAGGCTCAGCGTGTCGCTATGGTCGCCGCTCCGCCGGTGCGTGCCCCCGCCGCTACAGCCGCGCCCAGCATGGTCGCGCGCCCGCCGGTTGCCCTCGCGGTTGCCGCCACAGCCGCGCCGGCCATGGTCGCGCGTCCGCCCGTTGCCGTCGCGGCGGCACTGTCACGTCCGGTCGCGCTCGCGCCGATTCGGCCCGCGGCCGCAGCGGTCCCGGCGGTCAATCCCGTGCTCCGCCTCAACACGGCCATGATCTACCGTGTGCCGCCGCGGTTTCCGCCTCCGGCACCGGTCCCGACGCCGCCGCCGCAGCCGCCGCCGGCCCAGCCGCAGCCGCAGCCCCTACCGGACGATACGATCTCCATCCTGGCCTTCATCTGCCGTCCATTGCTCAAGGTGCCGAATCCCGACCCCGCGCTCGATTGGGGCGCGTGAACCGCATCGTGAACGCTCGCGAGTTCCATAGGAGGTTGTCATGACCGATCCCCAAAGCTCCGCCTTCGACGACGCCGACCAACTTGACGCGCTGCTCAACGATGCCAAGGCGAGCGACACGATTTCGGTCTCGAGCGCATCGGATGCCCGCGACCTCATCGGCAATTTCGGCGCCGAAACGGCCGCGAGTCCGTGGACATCGCTCGAGCGCTCCGCCGTCGCTCAGCGGCTCGCCGCGATCGTCTCCGATCCGCGTCAGGTTCAGCAGGGCGCGCTCAATCTTTGCGGTCCGGCGGCCTTCTTCAGCCAATGGGCGAAGCGGGACCCGGTCGCCTTTGCGACCTTCGCCACTCAGCTTTACGACGCCGGCGCGGCAAAGATCGGCTCGCTTCAGATAAGCCCGGGCCAGGACCTGCTGCAGGCGAGCTATGCCGACATGGTACCGCGGATGGGCGGCTCGGTCTCGCCGCCGGCGGATTGGATGATTCTCGGCGCGCTCCGGAACTCGACCGACGTGTTCTGGCAGGGCTCGTGGGAGGGCGATCCCGGTCAAAACCTGGCGGCGCTGACGCGGCCGGAGGAGCTCGCGAGCTGGTTCAACGCGACGGGCATCTACGCCAAGGTGGACAATCAGGCGAACTGGGCGACGGCGGCCGGAATACCGCACGCACTTTCGCTTGCGCTCCGCCCGGGCGTCGACATTGCGCTGCTGATCCACGCCAACCTCATGGCGACCTCGCTCAACAAGCCCTACGACGCGAATTGGCTCAAGAGCCAATTCCCCAACCATTTCGTGGTCCTGCTCGGAGACGTCGTGCAGGACGTCCAGACGAAGAACATGACGCTGTCGGTCTGGAGCTGGGGCGGCGTCAAGCCGCTGGTCGTATCGCAGGACGATTTCGTCGCCAACTACTACGGCGCCGTGATCGCGAGAATGCCCGATCAATGATGCTTTTCCCGAGAACGCCGTCACCCACGCCCACCGAGGGAGGCTCAGATGGTCCAGCGAGCGATATGCGTCGGCATCAATGACTACAGCGCACGATCGGATTGTCCATCTCTGCCGGACGCGCGTCCGGACGCGGAATCCTGGAAGAGCCTGCTGACGGACGCCTTCAACTTCGATGCTGGAAATGTCGCCCTGCTCACGGACGGCGCCGCCACCCGGCGCGCCGTGCTGGCGACGCTCACTGAAGTGCTGAAGCAGTCCTCCGCCGGCGACGTCGTCTGCTTCTACTTCGCCGGACATGGCGGCCGCGGCACTGGCAGCGACGCCTCGACCTACTACGAGTCGATCTGCTGCGCGGATGCCGGCGGAGACATCACCGACGTCGAGATCAACCAGCTCGCCGCCGGGCTGCAGCCTTCCTACGTGAATTTCACGCTGGTTCTCGACAGCTGCCATTCGGGTGGCGTGTTCGATCCGCCCGACCCGGCCTCCGCCTCGTTGCGCGCCAAGCCGTGGTCCAGCGGTGACGTCCAGCAATTCGCGAGCTCGTGCAAGACCATCGTGCCGCATGTCTGCCTCGCCGAGGTCTCGGGCATGCAAGGGAATATCGCCGGCGCCGCCTGCAACGCGGACGGCACGCTTCGCATCAGCATCAACGAAGATCTCAACTTCTCCGACGGTGCAAAGGCGACCCTGCTCGCTGCCTGCCGTTACGACCAGAATGCCGGGAGCACCGGCAGCCACGGATATTTCACCCAGGCTCTGATCGATACCATCAACCAGTGCGGCTTCACCATTACGCATCCAGACCTGCTCTCTCGCGTGAGGCAGACGATTGGCAACTACACGAAGGCGCAGACGCCGCAGCTACGCGGCCGGCCCGTCCGGCTGGGCGAGAACTTCCTCGCGGGCTGGACCTACAGCATCTGAGCCAGTGCAGAGCCACTCAGGGAGACATCGGCCATGGCGCTCGCGATCAACTGGATCTTCATCGGCAGGCTCGAGGGGGCCGGAATCGCGCGCGGCTATGTGCCGAATCCGGACACCAGCAACAGCGGCGTCACCATCGCGACGGGGTTCGATCTCGGGCAGCGCTCGCGCGATGAGATCGAGGCAATGGGCTTGCCCGAGGATTTGGCCGCGAAGCTCGTGCCCTATGCCGGCCTAAGAGGCCGCGCCGCGGTCGAATGCCTGAACGCGCGCCCGCTCCTGCTGGAGGCCGGCGAAGTCGCCGCGATCGACGGGGCGGTGCGTGCCGCCTTCGCCGGCCGGCTCGCGGACCTCTACAACGTCGCCGTCTCGAGCGGCGACGATCTCGCGAAGTTCGAGGACTTGCCGGATCCCGCGCAAACCGTCATCGCCTCCGTCGCGTATCAGTACGGCCTCGACCTCAAGCATCGTACCCCGCGCTTCTGGTCCGTCGTCGTGGCGCAGAATTGGCCGGACGTGGTGACCGAGCTGCGCAACTTTGGCGATGCCTATGCCAAGCGCCGCCAGCAGGAGGCGGATCTGCTGGAAACCCTCACCAGCACCGCGGGGTGAGCTTGCATGCTGGGCAATTCGTTCATCGATATGGCGATCGGCGTGGTTCTGATGTACCTCGTCTTGAGCGTCGTCTGCACCGCGGTGAACGAGGCGCTGGCGACCGTCTTCAAGTGGCGCGCCAAGACGCTCGCCGCCGGCGTCAGGGCGCTCGTCGATGACCCCGCCGTTTACGCGCTTCTGTTCGACCATGGCGTCCTCGCGGGCCCCTCGGCCGTCGCTCAACAGCGCGGCATCCCGGCATTCCTCGGGCGCCTGCTGGGCTGGCTGCACGACCCCGGTCCGTCCTACATCGACTCCAGGAACTTCGCCGTGGCGCTGCTGGATTGCCTCGATCCGGACAAGCCGCTTCCCGGCATCTCCGACGTGAAGCGGGCCGCGTCGGATCTGCAGGCGCCCAGCAACATCAAGGACGTGCTGCTCACGGTTACCACCCGTGCCGGAGACGATATCACCAAGGCCCGCGATGACCTCGCGCGTTGGTTCGACACCGCGATGGATCGACTGTCCGGCGTCTACAAGCGGAAGCTTCAGCTCTGGGGCTTCATCGTGGCGGCGCTGCTCACGGCCGCGCTCAACGCCGATACCGTGACTGTCGCTCGCGCCCTGTGGCTCGACGCCGGTTTGCGCGACCAAGTGGCGGCTCTGGCTTCGACCTCGGTTGCGAGCGCGCCCCAGTCCGGAAATTCGAGCATTGGCGATCTCGCTCACCGCGCGGAGCAGAACGTCCAGGACCTCGAGGCCGTGCGCGCCTTTCCGCTGGGCTGGACCGGCAGTCTGGGGAGGCCGGACAAGGGCTGGAATGAGACGCTCGCGGGCTGGTGCATGAAGGTTCTCGGCCTCGCAATCACCGCCTTCGCGCTCACCCTCGGCGCGCCGTTCTGGTTCGACGCGCTCAGCTCGTTTGTCCGCTTGCGCGGCTCCGGCGAGCCGCCCACGCCGTCCACGGCGGCGGCTACGCCACCCCAGTTTCACATCAATGTTCCGCCGTCCGCCTAAGCGCGTGCCGGTAGACACGGACATGACACCGAGAGTCTCGATTGAGTTCCAGCGTTCTGAATGGAGGGTACGATGCCTGATGATGCAGCAGCCGATGTGACTGGTCCCGACGAAGACAAGGCGACACGCGTGCACGACGTTCTCGAGGGGATCGAGGCCCTCACCACCGTGACCGAGGCCGCAGCGATATTGGCCGATGTCGAGGCCGTCCTCGTCGTGGTTGAGCCGCTTGACGGCGTGCTCGCGGTCGTCGGCATGATCCTGGGTACCTGGCGGGCGCTCGAGACGCCGCACCGGACCCTGGCCTATCAGGGATATAGCTATGGTTTGCTCAGGGCTTGCGCGGGCATGGACGATCCGCAACCCAACTCAGGCTGGCCGGATCCGGGCGACGTCGAGAACGACTATTCGGATTTCAATAATGCTGTCGCGAAGGCTAAGACGGATGCCCAGAACGCCAAGCTCAGGAATCAGATCCTGCTCGCGATGGCCAAGTTCGGTCCCGGAACGGTGCTGAAGGACGTCTGGGACAAAGTCGTCAGCGATGATGATCGCCTATTGCGGATGTTCACGCCGCAATGGCCGAACGTAGCGCCCGGTTGACGAGGGTGTCCCTCAGATCGGCGGCGGTGCGATCGCCCGGCGTCCCAGGAGAGCGGTCGCATCCGGCGTTGCCGCGGTCGCTGCGAGGCTTCCGATCGCAGGTGCCTCTCCGGCCGGCTCGGTGATTTCCCATGGCCGCACACCGGCCTCGAGCACCATCCGTTCGCTGAGCGCCTTGATGCCAGCGTCGTCGAGCGGCCCCGCGATCACGCGATGGAAAATCGCGCCATCCATGCCGACGGCGACGACTGCGGTCTCGATGCCGTCGAGCGACGCCGCAAGATGCTTCGCGTTGTCCTGATTGATGAAGCTTCCCAGCACCAGGAAACGCCGCGTCTCGGGCACCGACGCGAGTTCTTGCGCCGGCGCGGGGATCGGCTTCTTGGTTCCGGTTTCGGCGGGCGTGGAGGCCTTCGGCAGGTCCCGTGTGGCATCGGCCACCGCGGGTGCGCTGGGCTCGCCCGGATCGGTGCAGATCTTCCGATCGGCGAGGACCCGCCAGAGCGCACAGTCCTCGCCGACCGCCGCGGATATGCCGTGATCGCTGACGCTCTTGCCCGTTGCGGCGTAACTCATCGCGTTGATAGCGAAAGAAGCGATGGTGACCGCGGGCGGGATCGCGCAGCCGCAAAGGCTCGCAACGACTGGTATCAGAGCCCATAAGGCGAGTCTCGGAGCGGCGGAAGACATTTGTGCCGGTTTTCCAATGAGGGACGCGATGGTCGCCCGTCCTTGGTAAACAAGTCATGAAGAGTCCGCGCACTTCGATGGATCGTCTCGCAGTCGACTTTCAGCCGCGGGAATCCGGCGATCGGCGCCACGCCGCAGCCGTCACGAATTATTTCGGGGGTCGGCTTCGGGAGCCGCCGCCACGCCCTCAGAACTCGTAGAGCCGTGCCGGATTGTCGACCAGGATCCGCCACCGTGTCGCGGGATCGGGGGCCCAGATCGCGAGCTGATTGAACAGGCGCGCGTCGTCGATCGCGTGGAACGGCGTGATGTCGGTTGCCTTGCGCCCCGGCGCGCGCGAGTGGGTATGCGGCCAGTCGGTGCCCCAGACAATCCGCTCCGGGTTGGCGGCGATCAGCGCTCGGGCGAGGGGAGCGGCGTCCGGGTAGTCGGGCGGCTGCGCCGAAATGCGATAGGCCCCGGAAATCTTGACGTAAGCCTTGCCCGAGCCGACGAGGTCGAGGAGGTTCGCGAAGCCCGGCTGCTCGATCCCGAGCGCCGCCTGGGCGTCGCCGAAATGGTCGAAGACCACCGGCACCGGCGATCGCAGAACGAGATCCTTGATGCCCGAGATCACGGCAAGGCTTGCGTAGATCTGGACATGCCAGTGGCGGCGCTCGACGCGCCGCGCCGCGGCCTCGAACCGCTGCCGGGCAAGCACGGGATCGTTCACGCCGGCGGTTGCGAGGTTGAGGCGGATGCCGCGGATGCCAGCATTGCCCATGGCGTCGAGCGCCGCCTCCGAGGTCTCGTCGTCGATCACGGCGACACCGCGCGCATCGGCGCCGCGCGCCGCCATGCCGTAGAGCGTCGCGGCATTGTCGGTGCCGTAGACGCTCGGCGTCACGATCACCACGCGCTTGATGCCGAGCGCCCCGTGGAGCGCCGCCAATTCCTCGGGGAGCGCCGTCCCGGGCGTATAGACGCGGTCGGGAGAGAACGGGAACCGCTGGGGATCGCCGTGAATGTGCGTGTGACAGTCGCAGGCGTCCGCCGGGACCTCAAAACTCGCCGTCGTTGCCGGCTGCGATGCCTGAGCGACGGCCGCGTCACTGCGCACGACAGCTTCCTCTCGCGATCATCGTGCGAGCGAGGCCGCGTCTCAATGAAATATGCGTCCGGAGTCGATGACGACAGTCTGGCCGGTCATCGTCTCGCTGCGGCACATGGCGACCACCATGGCGGCGCAATCGTCCTTATCGGCGGCTTTCTTCAGGAGCGCTCCGGTTGCGGAGCGCTCGATCTGCTCGGGCCGGAGATTGGCTGTCGCTCGCGTGCCCTCCAGCAGCCCCGGCGCCACGCAGTTGACGAGCGTCTCCGGCGCCAGCGCCACCGCCATGCAGCGCGTGAGGTGGATGAGCCCCGCCTTCGAGACGGCATAGGCGATGGACGAGCCCGTCGGCCCAAGTCCCGCCACGGACGAGATGTTCACGATGCGGCCCCGGTTTTGGGCCTTCATCACCGGTGCCGCCGCCTTGATGAGCCGCATCGGTCCCGTCAGGTTGACGGCCATGATCTTGTCCCACACCTCGAGCGTGAGGTCGTCCAGATCGGCGAATGGGATCGACTTGTTGTAGGCGGCGTCGTTGACGAGAATGTCGAGACGGCCGAAACGCCCGGTCACCCGCGAGATCAGCGCCTCAACGGCTGCGCCGTCGGTGATGTCGCAGGCAAACGCCTCCGCGTCGATCTGATATCTCGATGCCAGCTCGCGCGCGACACCCTCCGCCTGGTCGCGGCTCCGGGCATACATGACGGCGATATGCACACCCTCCTTCGCTAGCGCGTGACAAATGCGCTGTCCGAGCCCGCCGTTGCCGCCTGTCACGAGCGCAACCGCGCCGCTCAGGTCCATGAGAGAGTCCTCCTCATGCGCGTGTGCGGATCATCTCGCAGCACCTCGCGCTGCGCGCACAGTCACCTCAGCCGCTCGCGCGCCCCGAGGGCGGGTCATTCTGAAACACGGACTTGCTTGTCAATCGACCGTGACCACCTCCGCGCTGAGTTTCGCCTGCGGCAGTGCCGTCGTTCCATTGAAGTGCTCCCCTCTTCCGCGAAATGATCTCGCCCGACGGCTTTTTGTACCAGCACGTCGAAGAAGATTATTGCACCTGCGCGCCGCCATCTAGCGCTTTTCAGGAACGGGGCGAGCACCTGCAACCGTGGATTGTCTTCTCCTGGCACCGAAGAGGACCGTAGGCCGCGCCGACGACTGTCTGCTTCTTGGGTATGAACTGACTTGGCGCGGACATCCACCAATGGCCGAGTCTGTTAAGGGTTCTCGGATGCCTGCCGCTGAAGGACGGCGCGGCAAGCTGGTGCGGCAGG
>Ga0209415_10001736_pt1 | contig 41321 bp, 39 predicted proteins | sample PeaSoiSIISIP2007_FD_187696 | JGI IMG/M metagenome (GOLD analysis project Ga0209415, IMG submission 187696) | Peat soil microbial communities from Weissenstadt, Germany - SII-SIP-2007 (SPAdes) (version 2) | ecosystem: Environmental > Terrestrial > Soil > Wetlands > Peat | place: Germany...
GGTCGGGCTGGCGGGATTTGAACCCGCGACCTCTTGACCCCCAGTCAAGCACGCTAACCAAGCTGCGCCACAGCCCGTGGCTTTCTGACCTGCGTTTTAGTCCTTCGCCTGCTCGTTGTCGAGGCGCCGAGGGACGGATCCGAGGAGGCCGATCCTTGCCCCTCGTGGCGGCTCAGGCTACTGCCTTCAGAGCACCTGGCCCGCCGGACGGCGGCGGCTCTCCGAATTCGCCGAGACCGAAGGATCAATACTGTCGAGCGCGGAACTCAGCCGCGCAGGATGCCCCGCAGGACCTTCCCGAGCGCACCGTTCGTCTTGGCGTACGCCTTCCGGCGCACCACCCGGCGTCCGTAGGACGCGGGACCCTTCTCGGCCGCCTCGATGTTCCCGAGGTGCCGGGCAGCCCGGTAGAGCTGACTGCGAAGTGACTTCCTGCGTGCCATAGCGTTCTCCCCCTCTGAGCCAGGCTACGCGTCATCCGCCCCCTTGATCCCCTCAGGCGTGATGGACCAGCCAGCCGATCCCCTGGTAGGTCCGCCATCCGAGATAGATCACGGTGGCGGCCAGCAGGAACTTGAAATGCCACGGCACCGGACGCCGGTCCGCCAGGGGCTCGTCGCACGACGGGCAACCCCCCTCGTCGGTCAGCTCGTCGTCCTCGACCATCCGATGGCAGGACTCGCACCAGGGCATGAGCGGCGTCAGCCCCGCAGCCGCACCCGGATCTTGATGGGCGTCGGTCCCAGACCGAACTCCTCGCGGAGCTTCCGCTCGACATAACGGAGGTAGGTGGCGTTCAACCGGCGGTTGGCAAAGAGGGTGAAGGTCGGTGGATCGATCGCGCCCTGAACGGCGTAGCGGATCCGCGATCCGGTCGGCGGGTGCGCCACCTGGATGGACCGCATGGCCCGGTTCAGCTCACCGGTCGGGATCCGGCGGTGGTAGGCCTCAACGGCCTTTCGCAGCGCCGGCAGGATGCGGTGGACACCCATGCCGGTAGCCGCACTCACCTTGACCACCGGTGATTCACCGAGGAAGGCCAGCCGGTCGTCCACGTCGGCCAGGATCATCGGTCGATCGTCCGTTTTCACCAACTCCCATTTGTTGAGGATCACCACCACCGGGCTGCCCGATGCCCCGATCCGTTCGGCCAGTCGCTGGTCCTGATGGGTGACACCTTCGGTGGCGTCGATCACCAGAAGCACCACGTCGGCCAAGTCGAGAGCAGCCAGGGCGCGCACCATGGCGAAGTACTCGGTGCCGTCTTCGGTCCGGGACTTCCGCCGCATGCCGGCGGTGTCCACGAAGCGGATGGGTCCGTCGGGAGTTTCGAGCACCGTGTCGATGGCGTCGCGTGTCGTCCCGGGCAAGTCGTGGACGATCGACCGTTCCTCACCGAGCAGCCGGTTGAACAGCGTCGACTTCCCCACGTTGGGCCGGCCCACGAGGGCCACCCGGGGACATTCGACGTCACTCTCGATACCCTCTCGGTCAGGCCCGCCGGCGTCCGTGTGAGCGTCACCGCGGTCCCCGGGGGGGATGTGAGCATCGGCGGCGTGGTCGCCCTCCGACTCCCCCGCCGCCGCCCCGGAGGGCTCGAGCCGCTCGAAGCGGTTCACGATCTCGTCGAGCAGATCGCCCGTCCCCCGGCCGTGCAGTGCGCTCACCATCCACGGGTCGCCGAAGCCCAGGGAGACGAACTCCCAGGCATCGCTCTCGCGTCGTTCGTTGTCCACCTTGTTGGCGATCAACATCACCCCGCCCGTCCGACGTCTCAGCAGCCGGGCGATGTCCTCGTCCTCGGTTGTGATCCCGACGGTCACGTCGACCACCTGGATCACGATGTCGGCGTTCTCCACCGCCCGTTCGGCCTGCTGGGCCACCTTGGCGTCGAGCTCGTCGCCCCCGCCCAACCAACCGCCGGTGTCCACCACCACGAAGCTCCGCCCGTTCCACTCGGCCTCGAGCTCGAGCCGGTCCCTGGTCACCCCGGGCTTCTCCTCGACCACCGCGGCGCGCCGCCCCACGATCCGGTTCACCAGGGTGGACTTGCCGACGTTGGGCCGCCCGGCCACGACGACGACCGGCAGCCGGCCCGGCACGCCCGGAACGGGAGATCCGAGGCGTCCGGTGCGTCCCGTCCGGCCCGTCGACCCGGTGCGGCCCGTCGATACCGTCGTCATCGGCTCTGCCCGAGCGCCACCGGCACCGCGGTGGTGTCACCGGAGCGGGGAGCAGCGAGGGGACCGTCGAGGGCGCGGCGCAGGGACAGGCCGTCCGAGGGCACGACCTCGACCGGCCGGGGAAGCTCCCCCACCGTCATCCCGTCCAGGAACCGTCCCTCGGACAGACAGACGTCGGGCAGCAGGTAGCGGTCTCCCACCGGTTCGCGGTTCAGGGCCCGGGCGACGTCGACACCGGTCAGCAGACCGGTCACGGCGATGTTCCCCCCGAAGAAGCTGTTGTGGACCGGAAGCAACCGGATGCCGTCAGCGACACTGCCGGTCCCGAGACCGGCGACGAGCGGCGCCAGCACCATGGCGCCGTACTCGCCGGTGATCACCGCCACCGGTGCCGCCGGACCGGCCGCCTTGCGGGCGGGGAACACTCCGGGATCCGTCCGCGGCGCCCGGTACCCGGCCGCCGGTGCGCCGTCCACCCAGGCGAAGAACCCGGGCCGCACGCCGAAGGCGGCCCCGTCGTCGCCCGCGAAGGCAGCGGCGAAGGCCCGGGCCATCCCGATCCCGTTCTCGTGTTGCGGGAAGCCGTCGTAGCGTTCGCTCTCGGGAAACGGCCGTCCCGCGATCAGGTAGTACTCGTCGGCCGCGTACACGAGCCGGCGGCCGAGAGCGCCGGTGGCGAGATCCTGCCACTGCTCCACCGTGTCGATCACCGCCGCCGCCTCGGCCGTCGTGTGTGCCCTCATGGCCGTCTCCGTGGTGTAGTCGCTCACCCCCAAGGGCACGCAGGCCACGGTGGCCAGTTCCGGGTACTCGTCGAGCACGCCGGCGAGCGTCGTCTCGAGAGCGTCGCCGTCGTTCACGCCGGGACAGACGACGACCTGCCCGTGCACCTCGATGCCACCGTCGAGCAGCGCCCGCAACCAGCGCAGGCTGGTGGCGCCGCGGGGGTTCCGCAGCATCTTCGACCGCAGCACCGGGTCGGTGCTGTGGATGGAGACGAACAACGGGGACAACCCCTCGGCCAGCACCCGCTCGAGGTCGAGCTCGGTGAAACGGGTCAAGGTCGTGAAGTTGCCGTACAGAAAAGACAGCCGGTAGTCGTCGTCCTTCAGGTACAGGCTACGGCGCATCCCTTTGGGCAGCTGGTAGATGAAACAGAACTCGCAGTGGTTGTCGCAGGTCCGTACCCGGTCGAACAGCGCGGACGACACCTCGGCTCCGAGGGCCTCGCCCCCGTCCTTGGCCACCGTGACCGACAGCTCCTCGTGGCCGCGGCGGATCTCGAGCTCGGGATCGGCCTCGTCCACCAGCAGGCGGTACTCGATCACGTCCTTGGGCACGCGACCGTCGATGGCCAGCAACTCGTCGCCGACCTGCAGGCCGGCCCGTTGCGCAGGTGACGCGGCCGCCACCGAGACCACCCGGGGCGCCGACATACCCCCAGGTTACCGGCCTTCGGCGCCGGTCCCGGCCGGTAACCTTCCCCTGTGCCTGTCGATCGCGTCCTCCTCGCCTCCCCGAGGGGCTTCTGCGCCGGGGTGGAGAAGGCGATCAAGGCACTGGCGTGGATGGTCCGGGTCTTCGAGCCTCCCGTCTACTGCTACCACGAGATCGTCCACAACCGTCACGTCGTCGAGCAGTTCCGCGCCCAGGGCGTCATCTTCGTCGACGACGTCGACGAGGTCCCGGCCGGGGCGCCGCTCATGCTGTCGGCCCACGGATCGGCCCCCGAGGTCGTGGCCAACGCCCGCCGGCACGACCGGGTGGTCGTCGACGCCGTCTGCCCCCTCGTCACCAAGGTCCACCACGAGCTCAAGGTCCGCGCCCGCAAGGGCTACACCGTTCTCTACGTCGGTCACGAGGGCCACGAAGAAGCGGTCGGCACCATGGCCGTCGCCCCCGACGCCGTCCACCTCGTCCAGTCCGAGTCCGAGGTCGACGGCACCGAGGTGCCGGCCGGCACCCCCGTCGCCCTGCTCGCCCAGACCACCCTGAGCCACGACGAGTGGTCGGGGATCATGGCCCGGGCGAAGCAACGGTTCCCCGATCTCTGGATGCCCAACCGCTCGGATCTCTGCTTCGCCACCACCAACCGCCAGGCGGCGCTGAAGGCCATCGCCGGACGCGCCGACGTCGTCGTGGTCATCGGCTCGGTCAATTCCTCCAACACCCGGGCCCTCGAGAAGGTGGCCGGCGCCTCGGGTTGCCCCCGGGTGCTGCGCGTGAACTCGGCCGACGAGTTGCCCGACGACCTCTCGGGCACGGTGGGCGTCACGGCCGGTGCCTCGGCCCCCGACGAACTGGTCCACGCCGTCCTCGCCCGCCTGGCCCCGCGCCACGGCACCGAGGAGATCAGCGTCACCGAGGAGGACGAGTACTTCCCCCCTCCCCCGGAGATGCGCGACCTCCTCGTCGCCCTCGGAGCCGCACTCGCCCTCGGTCTCGGTGCGCCGCTGTCAGAGGGCCGAGCGGCGCCCGCCCCCACCCCCGCCGGTGCCGAGAATGAACCCGCCTCTGATCCCATCGACGATCTGGGCACGCTCTCGCGTGACCGCCACGTCTCGGCCGCCGACGTCCTCGCCCGTCTGGCGGGGTGAGCATCCCTCCCGCGGACCCGGCACCCACTCCCCCGGCCCCCGGCCCCGGGCCGGATCTGAACATGAGCAGCACCGCCGGCCGCTGGGTCGTGGCTGTCACCGTGCTCGGCTCCGCCATGGCTGCCATCGACTCCACCGTGGTCGGCATCGCCCTACCCGCCATCGGCGGCGACTTCCACCTGTCGGTCTCGAGCCTCCAGTGGGTGGTGAGCGCCTACCTGTTGACACTGGCCGGCCTCCTCCTCGTGGGCGGCTCCCTCGGCGACCGCTACGGCCGCCGGCGCGTGTTCCTGATCGGTGTCGTCTGTTTCGCCGCCACCTCCCTCGTCTGCGCCGTCGCTCCCGATGCGGCCGTCCTCATCGGCGGTCGCGCCCTGCAGGGGGTGGGCGCTGCCCTTCTCACCCCGGGATCGCTGGCCATCTTGCGGGCCTCCTTCGTCCCCGACGATCAGGGCCGTGCCGTGGGGGCCTGGTCGGGACTGGGCGGGGTGGCCACGGCCGTCGGTCCGTTCCTCGGGGGCTTTCTCATCAGCGCCGCCTCGTGGCGGTTCATTTTCGTCATCAACCTCCCCATCGCCGCCCTCGTCGTCGTCATGGCCACCCGCCACGTTCCCGAGACGACCGATCCCGACGCGGCGGGGCCCGTCGACATCCCCGGAGCCGTCCTCGTCTGCGTCGGCCTCGTCGGGCTCACCGCCGGGATCATCGAAGCCCCGGTCCACGGTTGGTCCTCGGCGCCGGTGACGGCCGCCCTGGTGGCCGGGGTGCTCCTCCTGGGGGCGTTTCTCGTCGTGGAGAGTCGGACGGCACATCCGCTGCTGCCGCTCTGGCTCTTCCGCTCGAGCCAGTTCAACGCCACCAACGGCGTCACCTTCCTCGTCTACGCGGCGTTGAGCGGGGCGCTGTTCCTGCTCCCCATCGAGCTCGAACAGGTCTCGCACTACTCGCCTCTCGAGGCCGGCATCTCGCTGCTGCCGCTCACGTTCATCATGTTGGCCTTCTCGTCGCGCTCGGGGGCGTTGGCCACCCGCATCGGCCCCCGCCTGCAGATGACCATGGGGCCCGTGCTCGTGGGGGCCGGCATGATCCTGTTTCGGCTGGTCGGTCCCACCGGGACCTACGCCACCGAGGTGCTGCCGGCCATCGTCGTCCTCGGTGCCGGTCTCGCTCTCACCGTGGCCCCGCTCACCACCACCGCCCTCACGTCGGTGACGGCCGACCACGCCGGCATCGCCTCGGCCGTCAACAACGACGTGGCCCGCACCGGCGGTCTCGTGGCCGTCGCCGTCCTCCCCGTGGTGGCCGGGATCACCGGGGCCAGCTATTTGCATCCGTCGGCCTTCGACGCCGGCTTCCGCACGGCCGTGCTCGTGGCCGGGGTGGTGGCCGCCGGCGGTGGCCTGCTCTCGGCCGCCCTCATCCGCAACCCGGGCCGTGACCGTCCCGGGCGGCCGGCCCCGGCGCCGGCCCCCAGCTACTGCGCCCTCGAGGCACCGCCGCTAGCCGTCGCCGCCCCGAGCACGACGGCGGCGTCCTGAGGCGCGAGAATGGGGCTATGAGCACCAAGACTTCTCCCACCAGCACCTCTCCGCCCGCTCCCCCCAGCACCTCCCCCCCCGGCACCTTCCGCGCCATGGACGAGTCGACGGCCGAACAGTGGGCCGTCATCGGCGCCGAGACCTCCGCCCACCAGGGCCGGGTGGCCGACCAGGTCCTGGCCATGCTGGACGGCCTGCGGGCCATCACCGACGGCTTCGCCGTCGACCAGTTGACGCACTCGCTCCAGACCGCCACCCGGGCCGAGGAGTCCGGAGCCGACCCCGAGATGGTGGTGGCCTCGCTGTGCCACGACATCGGGAAGTACGTCTCGGTCGCCAACCATCCCCGCATCGCGGCAGAGATCCTGCGGCCCTACGTCCGCGACGAGGTCGTCCAGGTCATCTTGGCCCACCAGGACTTCCAGGGCCGGCACTACTACCACCACTTCGGCGGTGACCCCGACGCCCGCGAGCGCTATCGCGACCAGCCCTGGTTCTCCCTGGCGGCCACCTTCGCCGACGAGTTCGACCAGAACAGCTTCGACCCCGACTACCCGACGTCGTCCCTGTCGCACTTCGAGCCGCTCGTGCGCCAGGTCTTCGCCAAGCCCCGCAACCTCATTTGATGGCCCTCGAGGTCCTGGCGCCCTTCCGGCGCGCCCACGCACGGGAGGAGAGACGCCACGACGACATCCGGCGCCTCGTCATGGAATTGGGCCGTGCCGACTTCCGCCGGCGCCATCGCGACGCCCGCTTCGGTCCCGTCCTCGTCCTCCTCGCCTCCTACCTGGAGGCCGACAACATCGGCGCCGTCCTGAAGGGCATTCCCTCCGAGGTGGACGGCCTGGCCGTCTCCACCCTGGTGGTGGTGGACGGGGGTGACGACGGCACCGAGGACATCGTGGCCGAGTACGGGGCCTACTGTGCCGTCCTGCCCGTCAACATGGGCCACGGCGTGGCGTTGAAGCTGGGCTACGAGCTGGCCGACGCCTACGGGTCGCGCTACGTCGTCACCATGGACGCCGACGGCCAGAACGACCCGGTCGAGATCCCCGATCTCCTGGCCCCGGTGCTCGCCGACGAGGCCGACTTCGTCGTCGCCAGTCGCCGGCTCGGCACCGACCACACGAGCGACGGCGTCCGGCGCGCCGGTGTCGTCTTCTTCTCCTGGGTCATCAACATCTTGACGGGTCAACACCTGACCGACACCTCGAACGGCTACCGGGCCTTGAAGATCGACGTCCTGCGCGACGTCACGCTCGAGCAGGACCAGTACCAGACGTCGGAGCTCATCATCAGCGCGTCGGCGCGCGGATGGCGGCTGGGCGAACGCCCGACCGTGTGGCACCCGCGGGCGTCGGGTGAGTCGAAGAAGGGGGCCAACATCTTCTTCGCTCTGCAGTACGCCCGCGTCGTTCTGCGGACCTGGTTGCGCGAGCGGCGCTGACGCCGGCGCTGCGGTGGACGGTGACCGCGCCACGCCGATGGTGACGCGCGCCCGGCCCCGGCCCGCCGTGGCGCTGACCGCGCTCTTCACGGCGGTGTCCGCCGTCCTCTTCGGGCTCCCCGCCGCCGCCGGCACCACCTGGCTGGTGGGTGACAACCTCATCCAGAACTTCCCGCTCCGGCTGCTCGTGGGCACCGACCTCCGCCACGGACACCTGCCCCTGTGGGATCCCTACCTCTGGAGCGGCTCGCCCCTCCTGGCCGGCTTCAACGCCGGTGCCGCCTATCCCACCACCGTGCTCTTCGCCGTCCTGCCCGGCACCTTGGCCTGGGTGCTCAACCAGATGGCGGTGGAGGTGGTGGCGTCCGTCGGTGTCCTGGTCCTGTTGCGCCTGCTCGGCCGGTCCTGGCTGGCGTCGGGGTTGGCGGCGGCGGCCTTCGCCTTCGGCGGCTTCATGACGGCCCAGAGCGTCCACCTCGACCTGGTCCAGGCGGCCGCCTGGTTGCCGTGGGCCTTCGTGGCCGTCGACCGTCTGGCGAATCGGCCCGACGGCCGCTCGGCGGCGCCGTGGGTGGCGCTGCTCGGCGTCGCGCTCGGTCTCATGATGTTGTCGGGCGCCGTCGAACCCATCTTCGACGGCGGCATCGTGCTCGCTGTCTACGCCGTCTGGCTGGCCCGTCGCACCCCCGGCCCACGACGCCTGCACCTCCTACTCGGATCGGCCGCCGGTGTGGCGATCGGTCTGGTCCTCGCCGGCGCCCAGATCATTCCGGGCGCGGCCTTCCAGGCCCAGTCGCAGCGCGCCATGCACAGCTACACGTATTTCTCGTCGGGCTCGATGAACAAGTCGCTCACCGTTCTCGGCCTCGACCCGCTCCTTCTCGGCGGGGGCCACGACTACCCCCTCGGGTTCCTCGGGACCTTCAACCTGCCCGAGATCTCGAGCTACATCGGCATCCTGCCCGTCATGGGCCTGATCGGCCTCCTGGCCCGCCGCCACCGCCGATCCCCCGAGGCCGGCCAGTGGTGGATCTGGTACGTCATCTTGGGGGCGGGCCTGTTCCTCACCTGGGGCGGCTTCACCCCGGTGGCCCATCTCTTCTACGACATCCCCCTCTTCAACCGCCAACGGCTCCTGAGCCGCAACCTGCTCGAGGTGGACCTGGCCCTGGCCGTCATCTTCGCCGCGTGGCTGGACCGCGTCTTCACCCCGGTCATCGTCGCCAGGCCGGGCCGGGCCGTGAACGGCGACGAGTCCACCGCGCCGGCCACCGCGCCGGCCACCGCGCCGGGCACGGACGAACGGGGCACCGACGAACGGGGCACCGACGAACGGGGCCGACGGTGGACGTCGGACGTCGTGCTCCCCCTCATTCCCGTGATGGCCGTGCTCGCCCTGCAACTGACCCTCATCGCCGGCGGCCCCTGGCTGTACCACTTCATGCACGTGCCGGGGCAGGTGACGCGCTCGACCATGTGGCCGCTCGTCGCCTACCTCTCCATCCCGAGTGCCATCGCTATCGGGGCCGGTCTGCTCCTCGTCTACCGGCAGCGGCTCCGGCGGCGGCTGCCGGCCCTCCTCGTGGCGCTCGTACTGCTCGACCTGGCCGTGTTCAACCTCGGCATCCAGTCGGTCCCCGACGCCGCCGCGGCCAACTCCACCAACAGCCCGACGGCGGCGCGTCTGGCGGCCATCGTCGCGGCCGAGGGACAGGGCCCGGCCGGCGGTCTGCACCGTGTCGGGATGTTCGACCCCGACCGCTTCCATCCCTTCGAGGCCAACAGGATCGGACAACCCGACCTCACGCTGCTGCGCTCGCTCGACAGCGTCCAGGGGTACGGGGCCGTCGTCGACGAGCACTACGACGCCGAGACCGGGACCCATCTGCAGCTCAACCTCACGCCGGCGGCGTTGTCGGGGGAGACCTTCGGCCAACTCGACCTCGGCGTGCTCGTGAGCGCCCCCGAGTACTTCATCCACATGGTGAACCCTCCCCCCGGCTACACCGGCAGCACCTTGAACGGCGCGCCGCCGCTGCCCCCGGTGGGACCCGATCCGTCGGCACCGCCCGACCGGGCACCGCCGGCCCCCACCCCGGCCGGCGACTACCTGTTCGCCGCGCCCCCGTCATCGACGTCGGTGCTCGCCGCCGGTGTGCCCCGGACCCAGTACTTCGGCACCGTGCTGTCGGTCACCGCCGTCACCGTCCCCCTGGCGTCGGCGGCCGACCGGGGCACCCTGCAGGTGGGCCTCGTCTCGGCCAACGGCCGCCGCACCACGTGGTTGGGGGCGCCGGTACGGCTGTCGGGGACGAGCGAGATCACCGTTCCCGGCGCCGGGCGGTCGGCCAGCGGCATCGTCATGCGCGCCGCCACCACCACCGTCACGGTGGGCGACGTGGTCGTGCGGACGGCCGGACAAGGCACCTACCGGGTGGACGGCTCCCTGCGCGACATGGTCACCTCGACGCGCTGGCGCTACGTCGGCCAGGACGGGTTCTTCGACGTCTTCGAGCAGCCCACCGCGCCCGGGCGCGCCTGGGTGACGGGCGATCCGTCGGGACGGGCCCGGGTGGTGTCGGACTCGTCGTGGGGCGACGAGACCATCCGGGTCGACACGCGCCGCCCGGCCACCCTCGTCCGGTCGGTGCAATTCGCCACCGGTTGGCAGGCGACCATCACCAACGGGGCGTCACCGGGCAACAGCGCGCCGTCGCGCGACGCCGTCGTGCAGCGCAGCGGACTGGTGCAATCGGTGACCGTCCCGGCCGGGGTCCATCTCGTGCGCTTCACCTACCGTCCCGCCCGGGTCTTCCAGGGACTGGCGGTGAGTGCCGTCGGTGTGCTCGCCGTGATACTGCTCACCCTCTGGCCGATCGTCCGGCAGCGCCGGCGTCGGGGTCACGGGCGCGGGGACGGCTCGGTCCGGCCGGCCAGCTCCGCCACCAATTCGTAGGAGCGCACCCGGTCGTCGTAACCGTGGATCATGGCCGTGATCATCAACTCGTCGGCTTGCGTCTCGTCCCGGAGGGCTTCCAGTCCGGCGCGCACCGTCTCGGGGCCACCCACGATCTGACCGCGGGTGCGGCCGTCGAGGATGAGCTGCTCGGCCGGTGAATAGCGGTGGGCGGCCGCCTCCTCGGGCGAGGGCAGCCGTCCCGGTCGTCCCGAGCGCAGGCGGACGAAGGCCAGGCGCGACGGACCGGCCAACCACCGTGCCTCGTCGTCGGTGGCGGCGCAGATGACCGACACGGCCACCATGGCGTGGGGAGCCGCCAGCGTGGGCGACGGGCGGAAGTGCGACCGGTACAGCGCCAGCGCCGGCACGGTGTTGGCGGCGCTGAAGTGGTGGGCGAAGGAGAACGGCAGCCCGAGCAGCCCGGCCAGCTGGGCACTGAAGCCGCTCGATCCGAGCAACCACAGCTCGGGGTGCTGGCCGTAGCCGGGAACGGCGGTGATGGCGCGGAAGGGATGCGTGTCGGGGAACCCGCCGTCGAAGAAGGCCAGCAGCTCGCCGAGGCGCTCCGGGAAGTCGTCGGCGGAGAGCGCCTCGGCGCTCCGCCGTAGGGCCAGCGCCGTCACCTGGTCGGTGCCCGGGGCGCGTCCGAGACCGAGATCGATGCGTCCGGGGTGAAGCGCCTCCAGCGTGCCGAACTGCTCGGCCACCACCAGCGGGGCGTGGTTGGGCAGCATGATCCCTCCCGACCCGACCCGGATCGACGACGTCGCCTGCGCGATGGCACCCATCAGCACGGCGGTAGCCGAGCTGGCGATGCCGGGCATGTTGTGATGCTCCGCCACCCAGAAGCGAGCGAAACCCAGGCGCTCGGCCGCCCGGGCCAGGTTGATGGACTCCCGCAGCGCCCGGCCCACGTCCGAACCGTCGGCCACCACGGCCAGATCGAGCACCGACAGTGGCACCGCCAGCCGGGTGGAATCCTCGCCGACCAGCATCAATTCTCACCCGAGTACGAGTTGACTGGTCCGACGCTCACCAGGCGGAGCGTACCGGCCGTCTCGCGGCGCACCCTCAGGCTCAGGCCGGCCAGCGCGAGGTGAGTGCGGCGGGCCCCCACGCCGGCCATGTCGGGCTCCTCACCGCCAGGCCCCCGATGAAGGCCGCGACCTGGAGCGGCTCGTGGATGCCGGTGTTGTCCCAGAACGTCGCGGCGTCGGCCTTGCCCACCGCCACGGCAACCAGCTCCCACAGCCGCTCGTAGCGGCCGCGGATCTTCTCCTCCGGCACGTCGTGGCCGCCGGCGGCGTGGCGGTAGGCGACGCGCGCCACGGCGAGATCCACGGGGACCAGGATCACGTGCAGGGCGATGTAGTAGCCGCCACCGCGCGCTTCGTCCATGAGGTCGAGCTTGGACGGATGCGAGAACACGGTCTCGGCGATAAGCGGCCGGCGCAGTTCGATGAGACGCGACCGTGTCGCCGCGGCGATGTCGGCTGCCTCGTACGAGTGGATCTCGGGCGCCTCGGGCCAGCGCTGGCGGGCGATCTCGTCCGCGTTGACGACGGCCGCCGCCGGCCACGCCGGGACGAGGATCAGGCGGACGAAGGTCGATTTGCCCGCCCCGTTGGGCCCGACGACCAGATCGAGGCGGCTCACCCCACCGTCGACGAGACGGTGACGACTTCCTCGGTGCCGTCTGGGCGGTGCTCGACGAGGTTGCCCTCGGCATCGAGGGCGACGGTGGTGATCCCCTCAGCGGCCAGGTACTCGCCCATCGGGGTGGCACCGGCGCGCCGGGCGATGGCGAGATCGAGCTCGGCGTTGGCGACCAGCCGCTCCTCCTCGGAGAGTTCCGCCATCTCCGCCTCCCCGGCCAGCACCGCCTCGACGCGACGCCGTGCTGCGCTCTGGTGCATGGAGACGGCCCGACCGAGCCGCGTCCAGTAGTCGAGCTGCGCCTTGGCCGAGCGGCGCTCCCGCCGACCCTCCGAGGCGGCGGAGTCGAGGAGATCGGCGGCGACGCGGGTGGGGCGGTCAGCGGGCATCGGTGCCTCCAAGGGAGCCTGCACGAAAACGTGTCTCAATCTGCTACATAGCGTATCAGTCTGCGACAACGGTCCGGCAAGGTCCGGCAATGGTGCCTGCGCCGCTGGCAGGTGCGCCGACGGGGTCGGGGAAAGGCCAGCTCAGGAGGCAGGCACTAGACAATCGGTGATGAGACGGCGCGTCCAGACGAGAACCAATCAGGACGCCGCCACGTCGCCGGAGACGTTGGCGGCGCAGTACGCCGACGGCGACAATCTCCGGTCGAGGATCAGCATCTACGACTACCTGGAGCGCGTCGGGGAGTCGCCCGACACCCTCGAGCGCTGGGTTCTCGATCACGTCGCCTGGCGCGCTTCGATGACGGCCGCCGATGTGGGATGCGGGCCGGGACCGTACCTGGCCGAGCTGTCGGTGCGGGCCGCCCGGGTGGTGGCGCTCGACTTGTCCCCCGGCATGCTGCGCGACGCCAGTATCCGGTTCGCCGCCTCCCGGCGGCCGTCGGTCGTGGTGGCCGACGCCCAGCGGCTGCCACTGCCCGACCGATCGGTGGACGTCGTCCTGTGCGCGCACATGCTGTATCACGTGCCCGATATCGACGCCGCGGTGGCCGAGTTCCGACGCGTCCTGGCACCGGGCGGCACCCTTCTCGTCGTCCTGAACGGACCCGACGACAAGGCCGAGATCAGGACGTTGTGGCGCGACGCGGCGCTGTCGGTGTCCGAGGCGGCCTTCACCCCACCACACTGGGGGGACCGGGCCAATCTCGACAATGCCCCGGAGATGCTCGGCGCCCACTTCCCGTCGGTCACCGTCGATCGGTTGCGCGGCGTCTTCCGCTTCCCCGCCGCCGGCCCACCCCTCACGTGGGTCGAGAGCCTCCGACCGGGCACTGAACACCTTGTGGCCGACGCCGGCTGGACGGCGGTCAACGCCCGCATCCGGGAGCGGATCGAAGAGATCGTCGCCCGCGACGGCGAATTCCGGGTGAGCCAGCAGAGCGGCGTCATCGTCGCCCGATAGGGCGTCATCGTCGTCCGATACGCCGGCTCAGGGCTGCCCGCCCCCCTGCCACGTCCTCCACAACGCGGCGTAGGCGCCCGCCGCCGCCAGCAGGTCGTGGTGGCTGCCGAACTCGGTGATGCGGCCCTCGGAGACGACGGCGATGACATCGGCGTCGTTGGCCGTCTGCAGGCGGTGGGAGACGGCGATGACCGTCCGGCCTTCGAGCAGCCGGGCCAGCGAGCGTTCCAGATGCCGGGCGGCACCGGGATTGAGAAGCGACGTGGCCTCGTCGAGGACGAGCGTGTGGGGGTCGGCCAGGACCAGGCGGGCGATGGCGATCTGCTGGGCCAGGCCCGGCGCCAGGACCGAGCCGGCCGAGCCGATCCGGGTGCCGAGACCGTCGGGCAGGGCCCGGACCGCGGCACCGGCGTCGACGGCGTCGAGAGCCCGGTAGAGCTCGTCGTCATCGGCGTCGGGGGCGACGAGCCGGAGGTTGTCGCGGATGGAGGCGGCGAAGAGATGGTGCTCCTGCGTGACGAGGGCGATCTGGCGGCGCAACCGGACCGGGGGCATGAGGTGGGCGTCCACCCCGCCCACCGTGGCCCGGCCGGCGCGCGGGGCGAAGACGCCGGTGAGGAGAAGGGCGAGCGTGCTCTTGCCGGCGCCGCTCGGCCCCACCACCGCCACCCGGGCGCCCGGGGTCGTCTGCAGGTTCATGCCGCGCAGCACGTCGTGGTCGGCGCTGTAGGCGAAGTGCAGGTCGCGGGCCACCACCGTCTCCCCCACCGGTTCGTCCGTCGTGGTCGGCGCCGGCTCGACCTCGTGGACGCCGAGAACGCGCGACAACGAGGCCGACGCCACCTGCACCTCGTCCATCCAGGCGAGCAGGGTGTCGACGGGGTTGATCAACTGCTGCGCGTACAGCGCCGCGGCGGTGACGGCACCGAGCGAGAGATGGTCGTCGATGTGCAGCAGACCGCCGAGGAGGATGGTGAGGACGAGGGGGATCACGTAGCTGATCTCGCTGGCACCGAAGAAGACCGTCCGCAGTCCGAGCGTCCGTCGCTCCCAGCCGATCCACTCCCTGATGTCGCGGTCGGTCTGGGCGATGCGCGTCGGCCCGAGCCGGAACGCCTCGATGGTCCGGCCCGCCGCCACGCTCTCCTGGATGTCGCCGTTCACCCGGGCGTAGGCCGCCATCTCGCCCTGGTAGGCACGGCGGGCCCGGCGCAGGTACCAGCGGGTGCCGACGGCGACGATGGGGATGCTGGGCACGAGGGCGAGGCCGAGGACGGGGGCCGTCCACAACAGGGCGGCCACGGCCAGCACGGCCGTCACGCTCGCCACCAGCAGCTGGGGCAGGCCCGTGCGCACCGTGTAGGACAGGTCGTCCACGTCGGTCGAGGCCCGGGTGAGGAGGTCGCCCGAACCGGCCCGCTCGACCACGCCCAGCGGGAGGTCGAGGACGCGGGTGACGAGCTGCTCGCGCAACCGGGCCAGGATGCTCTCGCCCAGAACGGCGCCGAGGCCGCGGCTGGCGCCGGTGAGGATGGTCTGCACCACGAGGGCGCCGGCGAAGATGGCCACAGCCTCGTCGATGCGCGCCTGGCCGCCCGATCTGGTGGTGTTGTTGATCACGCTCTGGAGCACCTTGGGCCCGACCAGACCGGCCGTGCTGGCCACGGCCTGCAGGCCGAGCACCACGGCGACGGGGCGACGGTGCTCGCCGACTAGCCGCCGCAGGTGCCGCCAGGTGGCCCGACCGGACGCCACGGGCAGGATGGTCGACTCCCGGTCGGTGTCGACGGTGGTGGGCGCCGTCACGACTCACCCCGGGTCACGACTCACCCCGGGTCACGACTCACCCCGGGTCACGAGCCGCCGGTAGCGCGCCTCGGTGGCGAGCAGGTGGCCGTGACGACCCACGGCCGCCACCCGGCCGTCGTCGACGAAACAGACGACGTCGGCGTGCTCCAGCAGATACGGACTCGTCGACAGCACCACCGTGGTCCGTCCCCGGCGCACCCGGTGCAGGCGGCCGGCGATGTCGGCCTCGGTGTGGGCGTCGACCGCGCTCGTGGGTTCGTCCAGGACGAGGACCTCGGGGTCGGCCCGCAGGGTGGCGGCCAGGACGATCCGCTGGCGCTGGCCGCCCGACAGGGTGCGGCCGCGTTCGGACAGCTCGGTGGCGAGACCGTCGGGCAGGTCGTCCACGATCTCGGTGGCCACGGCCGCGTCGAGGGCCTCGGCCACGGTGGGGCGCTCGGTTCCGTCACCGCGGCGACGGAAGGCGGGCACGTCGACGGCGGCGGCCACGGTGCCGGCCAGCAGCTGCGGCTCCCGGTCGACCACGAGCACCCGCCCCCGCACCACATCGAGGTCGAGGGCGGCGAGCGGGGTCCCGGCCAGCGCCGCTCCCTCGCCGGGTCTGTCGCCGGGTCCGTGTCCCAGGCCGTCGTCGCCGGCACCGTCGCCGCCACCCGGGCCGGGGCCGTCGACGTAGCGACCGAGGCGCGCCGCCAGAGCGCTCGCCTCCTCGGGATCGGTGGCCGCCACCACGGTGAGCAGGCCCGGCTCGACCACGAGCCCCGTGGCCGGGTCGGTGAGGGGGCCGGCGGGTGGTTCGGGAGCCGGGGCCGGCGGCCGGGGCAGGTCGGGCGTGCGGCGGAGGACGGTGAGCACCCGGCCCGCCGCCACGGTGGCCGCCGACCACCGGGTGGCCGCCTCGATCAGGGTCTGGACGGGCAGGGTGAGGAAGGCGGCGTAGGCATAGAAGGCCACCAGCCGGCCCGTCGAGATGGTGCCGGCCTGCACCATCTGGGCGCCGAAGTAGGTGATGACGACGAGGATGGCGCCGGGCACGAAGACCTGGAGGGCGTCGAGCAGGGACTGGGTGAGCGCGGTGCGGACGGTGGCGGCGCGCACCGTCTGCGACGCGTCGGTGTAGCGCCGGCCGAAGACCTCCTCGCCGCCGAGACCGCGCAGTACCCGGAGGCCGACCACGGTGTCGGCCGCCACCGACGACGCCCCCGCCCGGGCCGACCTCTCGGCGTTCTGCCGCCGTTCGAGGGGCCGCATGATGGGCAGGATGAGGACGGCGGCCACGGGGGCACCGACCACCAGGACCAGCCCGAGCCGCCACGACGACGAGAAGAGCAACGCGGCGATGATGGCGTACGACACCACCGCCCCCGTGGCGCGCGCGCTCACGTCGAGGAGACGGCCGATGCGCTGCACGTCGGTGGTGCCGATGCTGGCCACCTCGCCGGCGTCGACGTGCCGGGTGAGGTCGGCGCCGAGGACGCTGGCCTGACGGGCCACCAGCTGCTGGACGCGGACGGCGGCGGTGAGGAAATTGGTGACGGCCCGCCGGTGACGGAGCACGCCCGCCACGGCCTGGATCGCACCCAGGCCGAGCACGACGGCCGACCAGGTGTAGAGCTCGGCCCGGTTCCGCCGTCCCACGGCGTCGACGGCGGCGCCGAGGGCGGCGGGGATCAGGCCCTGGGCGCCCATCCAGACGGCACCGAAGACGCCGCCACCGACGACGGTGGGCAGCTGACGGCGCGCCAGCCATAGAAGGAAGCGCACCGGCGACCGGGTGTCGGGTGCACCGGGATCGGCGAGCGGGAGTCGTGTGAGCAAAGCCGACCAGACTACGACCAGACCGGGCCGCCGGGCGACGGCGCGCCCGATCGTGGCAGGGGGTGCCTCTATCGCCGTCGGGTCGGGAGGTGCACCATGGTCCGCATGCGTATGCCGGTCGCCCTCGTCACCGCGGCGGCGGCCGTGGTCCTCGCCGCCACCGCACTTCCGGCGTGGGCAACACCTGCGCCCGGACCCGCGCCCGGCGCGTGGTCGGTCCAGAAGGCGTATCCGGCGGCGATGACGCCGTCGGCCGTCTCGTGCCCGACGAGCTCGGACTGCTTCGCCCTGGGCCGGGGCGGCGGAGAGTTCTCCACCGTCCTGCACAGCACCACCGGAGGGAGAAGCTGGCGGACCCAGACGCTGCCGGGCCACGACGCCTATCTGACCACCATCACCTGTCCGACGACCTCCGACTGCTACGTCGTGGGCGCCGGTCTGAGCCTGGGCGCAGCGGAGATCGCCGCCACCACCGACGGGGGACGGCGGTGGGTGGCCCAGAGTCCGCCGAGCGGGATCGGGGACCTGAAGGGCATCTCCTGCCCGACCACCGCCGACTGTGTCGCCGTCGGCTCTGGCGGCACGGCGGTGGGTGCCGCCGTCGTGGTGACCGCCGACGGGGGTGCGACATGGACGACGCAGACTCTCCCGGCCGCTGTCACCATCGTGAGGAGCGTCTCGTGCCCGGCCTCGTCGGACTGCGTGGTCCTGGGCGCCACCGCCACCGCCGCTGTGGCCGTGACCACCACCGACGGGGGGACCAGCTGGGCGGTCGGGAACCTGCCCCCGACGAGCGGCACGATCGGGATCGTCTCCTGCCCGACCACCTCGGACTGCGTCGCCGTGGGGGCGGCGGGCACGGCGCTCACGACGACGAACTTCGGACGGACCTGGAAGGTGAGGACGCTTCCGAGCGCGTCGGGATACGTTGGCGGGATCTCGTGTGTCGATGCCTCCCACTGTTGGGCGGCGGCCGGCAACGGAACGGTGCTGACCACCACCGACGGGGGCAGGAGCTGGGTCACCCAGAGCCCGCCGGGCGCCACCGTGCTGCTCGGCATCTCCTGTTCCAGCCGCACCGACTGCACGGCGGTGGGTGCGGACCAGTCGACCGAACAGACCCCGGCCACAGGCGTCGTCGTCTCCACCACCGACGGCGGTGCGATGTGGTCGCCGGGGACGCTGTCAGGCCGGGCGGAGCAACTGTGGGACATGTCGTGCCCGACCACCACCGCGTGCTGGGCCTCGATCGACACGACCTCCGGGGCCGCCGTCGTCACCACCGCCGACGGGGGCCGGCACTGGTCGACACAGACCCTGCCCGACGGCACCACCAGCCTGGGGGGCATCTCCTGCCCGACGACGACCGACTGTTTCGCTGTCGGAGCCACCTCGAGCGAGCCGGGCGTGCTGCTCGCCACCACCGACGGCGGTGCGATGTGGGTGACCCAGACGGTCCCGGCCGGGGTCGAGGGCCTCGAGGGAGCGATCTCGTGCCCGACCAGCTCCGACTGCACGGCGGCGATCTTCGTGGGCGACGGCAACGGCACGGGTGCCATCGCCACCACCGACGGCGGGACCACGTGGCAGACGCAGAGCCTGGGGATCGGTGGCGGTGCGCGCGTCACCGACCTCTCGTGCCCGACGGCGTCGGTCTGCCTGGTCGCCACCGTCAGCCCGAACCCGCACTTCCTCGGCACGCTGGCGCTGACCACCGACGGCGGGACCACGTGGCAGACCGAGGCCGACACGGCGGATTTCGACTCCGTCTCGTGCCCGACGGCGTCGGACTGCTTCGCCCTGGGCGGCTCCTACACGGGGACGACGAACGAGGCCATCGTCGACCTCACCGCCGACGGCGGGACGACCTGGACGACCGAGGTCCTCCCGGCCACGCCGGTCCCGACGGAGTTGGTCGGCCTCTCGTGCCCGACGGCGTCGGACTGCTGGGTGGCCCAATACGGCGGCATCGAGGCCAGCACCGACGGGGGCGCCAGCTGGTCGGCCGAGCCCCTGCCGGCCGGGGTCGGGAGCATCCAGGGGATCACCTGCGTCGCGCCCTCCTCGTGCTGGGCCCCGGCCGAGACGGGCCCCGACGTCGTGATCCTGGTGCGTCACCCGCCGTCGTGACGGTCCCGCCGCCCGTTCAGCGGCGACGGCCGGCGGTGTCCTCGACGCGTTTCTGGGCCATGTCGTAGAGGGCTTGCAGCTCTGCGCGCAGGACCTCGGTGAGGGCATGGACCTGGGTGCGCGGCACGCGCCCCTTGGCCGAACGGGCCGGCGCCTGAAGGGGTTGGCCCACCACGACATGGATCTTCACGGGCCGGATCATCTTCGAGCCCTTGGGCATGGCCGCCGCCGAGCCGCCGATGCCGATGGGGATGATGGGCGCGCCGGTGCGCGCCGCGAGGAAGGCGGCGCCCTCATGGAGCTCCTCCACCACGGGGCCGCTGCGCCGGGTGCCCTCGGGGAAGAGGATCAGGGCCTCGCCGCGTTCGAGGACGTCCTGGGCCCGGTCGAGCGCCAGGCGGTCGGCCCCCTCGCGGTGCACGGGGAAGGCGCCGATCGATTCGAGGAAGGCGCCGAAGCGCGGCCGCTTCCACAGGGTGTCCTTGGCCATGTAGAAGAGCTTGCGCGTCGTCACCTCGGAGGCCACCAGGAAGTCGATGTTGCTCCGGTGCACGGGGGCGAGGATCACCGGTCCCGTGGCCGGGACGACCGAGGCGCCCTCGACCGTGACCCGCAGGTAGCCCCGGTTCACGGCGTGGGCGACCGACCGCAGCGCCCGGTAGACGGCGGTGGGCAGCCCCAGGGTGAAGTGACGCGTGTCGGTGGCGTCGGTGTCGGTGACGGGCTTTACAGGCATGCCAGAACCTCCCGGAGGACGTCGTCGGCGGACTTGCCCGTGGAGTCGATGACGACGGCGTCATCGGCCACGTCCTCGGGCATGACCAGGGGTGAGACGGTGCGGCTGGAGTCGAGCCGGTCGCGGCGCTGCAGATCGTTCTCGATCTCGGCCACGCTGCGGCCGTCGGAGCGTTCCTCGGCGCGGCGCCGGGCCCTCTCGCCCGTGCGCGCCGTCAGGTAGATCTTGAGATCGGCGTCGGGCAGCACGACGGTGCCGATGTCGCGGCCCTCGACGACGCCGGCGCCGCGACCTGCCACCCACCGGCGCTGCCGCTCCACCAGCGTGGCGCGCACCTCGGGGTTGGCGGCCACGGCCGAGACGGCGCCGTCGACCGCCGCGCTGCGGATGGCGCCGGTCACGTCCTCGCCGTCCACCGTCACCGTCTCACCGACCTCGATGCGCAGTGACCGGGCCAGCTCGCCCACCGCCGTCGTGTCGTGCACGTCGATGCCCCGGGCGAGCGCCGTGAAGGCCACGGCGCGGTACATGGCGCCGGTGTCGAGCCGGGCCAGGCCCAGGTGGTCGGCCACGGCCTGGGCCAGGGTGGACTTGCCGGCGCCGGCGGGTCCGTCGATGGCGATCACCTTTGTCACGATCGGCCGCCGCCGTCTGACCGGACCTGCTCGGCCCGGGCCAGATGGGCGAGGTGCTCGGCGAAGCGCGGGTAACTGGTGGCGACCGAGTCGAACCCCGAGATCTCGGAGGGGCCGGTGCCCTCGGCCCGGGCGGCAGCCACGGCGGCGGCCATCGCCATCCGATGGTCACCGCCGGCGTCGAAGGTGGCCGGCGACAACGACGGCGAACCGTGGACGACGAGATCGTCGCCCCGCGCCTCGGCCGTGGCCCCGAAGGCACCGAGCAGTCTGATCACGGCCTGCAGCCGATCGGACTCCTTCACCCGCAGCTCCCCCACCCCCGAGAAGACGGTGGTGCCCTGGGCGCAGGCGGCCGCCACGGCCAGCACCGGGACCTCGTCGAGACCGGTGATCTCGTCCGCCTCCACCGTGGTGGCCTCGAGCGGTCCGAAACGGGCCCGGATGCCGGCGGTGGCCGCCAGGTCGGCGGGGCCGCGGCGCGACGACTCGTCGATGTCGGCGCCCATCCGGACGAGCACGTCGAGAAAGCCGCGCCGCCCCGCACCCACGTAGACGTTCTCCACGGTGACGTCGCTGTCCGGCACGATGCACCCGGCCACCACCCAGAAGGCGGCCTGGGACGGGTCGGCGGGCACATCGATCCGAAAGGGCGCCAGGGCACGGCGCCGCAGCCGCACCACGTGGGTGCCATCGTCGTCCTCCTCGGTGACGTCGGCCCCACACAGCGCCAACATCTCCTCGGTGTGGCGGCGGGTGAGAACGGGCTCCCGCACGACCGTCTCCCCCTCGGCGTGCAGCCCCGCCAACAACACACACGATTTCACCTGGGCGCTCGCCATGGGAGGGGTGTAGTCGATCCCGTGCAACGCCCCGCCGTGGACGGTCAGAGGGGGAAGGACGCGCGCGCCGGTGCCGGTGACGTCGGCCCCCATGAGCCGCAGGGGCACGGCCACCCGGTCCATCGGCCGCACCGACAGCGACGCGTCGCCCCCCATCACGACGGTCATCTCGAATCCCGCCACCAGACCGGCCAGCAGCCGCATGGTGGTTCCCGAGTTGCCGAGGTCGAGAGGGCCGGACGGGGCGTGCACACGGCCGACCCCACCGCTGATCCTCGGCCCGTCGATCGTCGCCCCCAGCGCGGTGACGGCCGCCGCCGTGCGCCGCACGTCATCGCCGTCGGACAGTCCCTCCACCACCGAGGTCCCCTCGGCCACCGCCGCCAGCAGCAGGGCCCGGTGCGAGATCGACTTGTCCCCGGGCACGGAGACGGTTCCTCGCAGGGGCCGGCCGCCGGGGACGAGGAGCACGGTCATTCGAGGTTCCGGGCCGTGGCGCGGTAGGCGCGGCCGTGCAGAGAGTCGACGAGCCGGTCCGAGCCGTCGGCGTCGACCACCAGCACGAGCACACCGCGGTCGCCCTCGGCGCTGTGGGCGATCTCGAGGTCGGCGATGTTGACCCCCAGATCGCCGGCCAACGTGGTGATCTCCGACAGCACGCCGGGACGGTCGGGCACGGGGACCCGGATCTCGGTCAGCCGTTCGGGCCGGACGGCCCGCGAGGGCAGCGACCGCCGGGCCGTCGCCGCGTGCTCGAGCACCTCGAGCAGACCGGACCGGTCGCCCGCCGCCACCCGGTCGCGCATGGCCGAGAGGTCGGCCAGCAGGATGTCGAAGGCCTCGACGATGGCCGGCGCGTTGTCGGCGCAGACGTCGGGCCAGATCGCCGGTTGGCCCGCGGCGATCCGCGTCATGTCCCGGAAGCCGCCGGCGGCCAGCCGCAGCAGCGCGCCGTGCTTCTCGGCCTTGCGGTCGGCCAGGTTCATCAAGGTGGCGGCGGTCAGGTGGGGGACGTGGGAGACCACCGCCACCAGGGCGTCGTGCTGCTCGGGGGAGAGCGCCACCACCTCGGCGCCGAGGGAGACGACCACCGCCTGCAGCCGGGAGTAGGAGCCCGGATCGGTGTCGGCGGTGGGGGTGAGCACCCAGGTGGCCCCCACGAACAGGTCGCCGTCGGCGCCGTCGAGGCCCACCTGCTCGGACCCGGCCATGGGGTGGCCCCCCACGAAGCGGGGGTCGCCCACGGCCGCCATCACCGGACCCTTCACCCCGGCCACGTCGGTCACCACGGCGTCGGCCCGCAGGCCCCTCTGGCCGAAGACGTCCGCCACCGCCTTGGCCACGGCGTCGACCGGCGTGGCCACGAACGTCACCCGGGCGTCGGGATCGAAGCCCACGGCGTCGAGCGCGCCGGCCCGCTGCGCCTGCTCGGCGCGCTCCGTGTCGGCGTCGTGCCCCGTCACGTGCCAGCCCCGGGCCCGCAGGGCGAGCCCGATGGAACCGCCGATCAGCCCCGTGCCGACGACGGCGGCACGATCGGGCGTGGTCGGGGAGGCCATGGCCCCCGCATGCTACCGACCGCCGCCGCCGCTCCCGCCGGTCCGGCCCCTCTTACCAGGGCTCTCACGTGGTGCTCGGCCGGGACGGGGCCCGGCGGCCGAGGCCAGCGCGCGCACCTCGGTCAGGGTGAGCGGGCGCCACTCCCCCGGGGCCAGTCCCCGTTCGGTGAGCGGCCCGATCCGCGTCCGCACGAGCCGCCGCACGGGATGGCCCACCGCCTCGGTCATCCGCCGGACCTGCCGGTTGCGGCCTTCGTGGATCACGATCCGCAGCACCCCGGGGGCGACCACGCCCACGGTGGCCGGCGCCGTCATCCCGTCGTCGAGCTCGACGCCCTGACGCAGCGTCCGCAGGGCTCCGGCCGAGGGCACGCCCTCCACCTCGGCCAGGTACTCCTTCTCGACGCCGAACGACGGGTGGGTGAGCCTCTGGGCCAGGTCCCCGTCGTTGGTCATGATCAGCAGGCCCTCGCTGTCGGCGTCGAGCCGGCCCACGGGGAACACGCGCGGCTCGGCCGGGACCAGTTCCACCACGGTGGGCCGGCCCTGGGGGTCGTCGGCCGTGGTGAGAACGCCGACCGGTTTGTTCAGCACGTAGTGGACGAGGCCGGGAAGAAGGGGCAGGGCCACCCCGTCGAGCGCCACCCGGTCACGGCCCGGATCGACGCGTTGGCCCAGGACGGCCCGCTCCCCGTTCACCGTCACCCGGCCGTCGGCGATCAGCTCCTCACAGGCCCGCCGGCTGCCCAGGCCCACCCGGGCCAAGACCTTCTGCAGTCGTTGTTCGCCCGCCTCGTCGGCGGTCGCGGGCCTTTCGGTGCCGCGATCAGGCATCGGCGCCGGGACGCAGGCGCTCCTCGAGTTCCTCCATGGCGTCGGGGCCGGGCAGCAGATCCTCCACCGGCGGGAGCTGGTCGAGCGAGGCCAGGCCGAGCTTCTCGAGAAAGGCCGGGGTGGTGCCGTAGAGCGTGGGCTGACCCGGCCCCTGGGCGTGGCCGACGGCGGCGATGTACCCGCGCTGCTCGAGCAGCCGGACTACGCCGTCGACGTTCACGCCGCGCAGCGCCGCGATCTGGCCCCGCGACACGGGCTGGCGGTAGGCGATGATGGCGAGCGACTCGAGGGCGGCCGACGACAGCCGCGACGAGACCCCCTCCATGGCGAAGCGCTCGACGAAGGGCGCCATCTCGGGGTGCGTCTGGTAGCGGTACCCACCGGCCACGTGGGCCAGCACGAAACCGCGGCCGTCGGCCCGGTACCCCTCGGCCAGCTCGGCACAGGCCGTCTCCACCTTGTCCACGGGGAGCTCGAGCAGCTCGGCCAGCAGCGTGGCCGGGACCGGCTCGACGGCCGAGAGCACGACGGCCTCGATGGCCCGCTGTTCTTCAGGAAGCGCCATATTCCTCAGGAAGCGCCATATGCAGACAACGCCGGCCGACCGGACACAGCCGGCGACTCAGCCGTCGTACTCCTCGACCCCGTCGCCCCCGCCCACGACGGACAGGGCGTGCGCCGGGGCCGTCCAGGTGATGGCCAGGTCTCCGAAGGTCTCGCCCTGGTCGAGGGCGATCCATCCCCGCTTGCACAGCTCGAGCAGCGCCAGGAAGCGCACGATCACCTGCATCCGGGTCGTGCAGTGGGCGGTGAGGGCCCGGAAGCTGACCGTGCCCGCCCCCGGCAGCCGCCCCTCGAGCTCGTCCACCGCCTCGGACACGGTGACGGCCTCGACGGTGACGTGCGAGAGGTCGAGAATGAGCTCGGGCCGGGGTGCCGACCCCACGAGGAAAGCGGCGGCCAGCCGCTCGGGGGTGATCCCGACCAGCAGATCGGGGGCCATGTCCCGGAAGGGTTCGTCGAGGCCGGCCGAGCGGGGAAGCGACCGCGCCGCCTGTTCGATCAGCACGGCGAAGGCGTCGGAAGCGGCCGCATAGGCCTGCAGCTCGAGCAGCCGGGCGAGCAGCCGGTCGCGCTCCTCGAAGCCCGAGAGCTCCTCGTCGTCGTCGACGTCGTCGGGACCGGGAAGGAGCTTGCGGCTCTTGAGCTCGACCAGGATGGCGGCGATCACCAGGAACTCGGTCGTCACCTGCAAGTCGAGCGTCTCCAGGGTGGCCAATTCGGCCAGGAAGGCGTCAACGATCTCGGCCAGGGGGATCTCGTAGATATCGAGCTTGTGCTCCGAGACCAGCTGAAGCAGCACGTCACAGGGCCCCTCGTACGCGGGCGTGGAGACGTGGGCAGTCACGTGCCGACGTTACCGGTTCCGCGCCGGCTTGCCGTGCATGGCCCCTGAGCAGGATCGGCCGGTGCCGGGCCCACTCCGCGGTCTCCCGTACCATGGCCAGCCATGGCCAGGATCCTGTCGGGCGTGCAACCGAGCGGCGACGTCCATCTCGGCAACTACCTGGGGGCGCTGCGCCAGTGGGTGGCGCTCCAGGACGACAACGACGCCTTTTACTGCGTCGTCGACCTCCACGCCCTGTCCCAGGAGTACGACCCGGCTCTCCTGGCGCAGCGGACCCTCGACGCCGCCACGCTCCTGCTCGCCGCCGGTCTCGACCCCTCGGCCTGCACCCTCTTCGCCCAGAGCCACGTCCCCGAGCACCCCCGGCTGCAGTGGCTGCTCGAGTGCACGGCCACCATGGGCGAGCTGCGCCGGATGACGCAGTTCAAGGACAAGGGAGGCGAGTCCGAGTCCGTCCGCGTCGGGCTCTTCACCTATCCCGTCCTGATGGCGGCCGACATCCTGCTCTACGACGCCGAGCGCGTCCCCGTCGGCGAGGACCAACGCCAGCACCTGGAGCTCACCCGCGATCTGGCCATCCGGTTCAACCACCACCACGGCGACACCTTCGTCGTACCCCAGGCGGCCGTCCCCACCTTGGCGGCGCGCGTCATGGATCTCCAGGAACCCACCCGGAAGATGTCGAAGTCGGTCAGCTCTCCCCTCGGCACCGTCTCCGTCCTCGATCCTCCGAAGGAGATCGACCGCAAGGTCCGCAAGGCGGTAACCGACACCGAGACCTCGGTGCGCTACGACCCGGCGACGAAGCCCGGTGTCGCGAACCTGCTCGAGCTCCTGGCCGCCGCCACCGGGGGCGACCCCGCTGCCCTGGCCGACGGCTACACCGGCTACGGCCCGCTCAAGGCCGACGTGGCCGAGGCCGTCATCACGCTCCTGCAACCGCTGCAGGACCGCTACGCCCAGCTCACCGCAGACCCTGGCTACGTGCGCGCGGTCCTGGCCGAGGGCGCCGCCAAGGCCCACACCGTGGCCGCCCGAACCCTCGAACGCGCCACGCGGGCCGCCGGTCTCCTCGCCCCCGGCTGAGCTCTCTCGACAGGGGTTCTTTCGACAGGGGTTCTTTCGACAGGGGTTCTTTCGACGGGCCCGTCAGGCGCCCACGGCGCTCGCCCACAGGTTGAAAGCGGGGTTGAAGATCCGGTCGAGGACGCTCGGGAAGAGCACCACAATGATCAGCGGGATGACCAGGGTGAAGGGCCGGATCCGGTAGTACCCGGGCAACAGCCGCGCCGGCAACAGCCGCTCGATGACGGCCGATCCGTCGAGGGGCGGCAACGGGATCAGGTTGAAGACGGCCAGGAAGACGTTCACCAGGCCGGCGATGAAGACGAAGTTGAGCCACGTCGGCCCGGCCAGCGCTCCCAGCCGCAGGAATTCCTTGTCGGTTCCCGTCGCCACGGCCCGGTAGACGAGGGCCAGGACGGCGGCCAGCAGGATGTTCACTCCCGGGCCGACGAGCGAGACCACCACTCCTTCGTTGCGCGGGTGCCGCAGGCGCGAGACGTTCACCGGCACGGGCTTGGCCCACCCGATCACCCCGTGCCCGCTCAGCACCAGCAGGATGGGCAGGATGATGGTCCCGAAGGGATCGATGTGCTTCACCGGGTTGAGCGTGAGCCGGCCGGCCCGCTTGGCCGTGTCGTCCCCGAAGGCCTGGGCCATGGCCCCGTGCGACACCTCGTGCAGGATGACCGAGGGGACGAGGGCCCCGAAGTACATGAACTCGACGGCGGTGAGGTGGTGGGTGCGCACCAGCACCACCACCACGGCGATCCCGGCGATCACCCAGGCCACGGTGCGCGGGTTCGGACCTTGACCCCGTTGCGGGCCCTGCGGTGCCGCGCCCCAGGGGTTGCTCACAGACTCAGTGTTTCGCCATGCAGTTGATGCAGTACCGCGCCGCCGGCTTGGCTTCGAGCCGCAGCGGGTCGATCGGTTGCCCGCAGTCCTCACACTCCCCGTAGCTGCCGCCGCTCGACAGCTTGTCCAGGGCCCGTTCCACGCCCGAGAGCGTCTCCCGCAGCTGCCCGGCCAGCGCCTCGACCTCGCTGCGTTCCGCCGTCACCTGGCTGGAATCGGCGAAGTTGGAGTCATAGGTCAGGCTGTCGCCGCCGATCCCAAGCTCTCCGAGCTTGGCCCGGAGGTCCCGCTGCTCCTCCTCGAGGAGGGCGCGGTAGTCGACCGTCGACGCATCGTTGGGCACGCCACAACGATACTGCCTGGGCTAACGCCCCGAGCGCGGGTGGGCCTGCTCGTACGCCTCCCGGAGATGCCCGAGCGAGACCCGTGTGTAGATCTGGGTGGTGGCGATGGAAACGTGCCCGAGCAGCTCCTGGACGACCCGGATGTCGGCCCCGTGGGCCAGCATGTGAGTGGCGCAGGAGTGGCGCAGCACGTGCGGATGGACCACGTCCTCGAGCCCGGCAGCGCGGGCCCGCTTCTTGAGCACCCCCCAGATCCCCTGCCGGGTGAGCCGGCCGCCCCGGCTGTTCAGGAAGACGGCCTCGGCGTCTCCCCGCCGGGCCCACCGGCGGGGTTCGAAGCGGGCCCGGCCGCCCGGTGCCAGCCACTGGTCGAGGGCCTCGCTGGCGCAGCGTCCGAGGGGGACGAGGCGTTCCTTCGCCCCCTTGCCGAGGACGCGCACGAGGCCCGTGTCCGATCCGAGATCCCCGAGGCTCAGCCCGGCGAGTTCCGACACCCGCATGCCGGTGCCGTACAGCACCTCGAGCATGGCCCGGTCGCGTCGGGACGCCGGATCGTCACCGGCGGCGGCGTCGAGCAGGCGTTCGGTGTCCTCTTCGGACAGCGCCTTCGGCAGCCGGCGGGAGAGTCCCGGCGGCCGCAGATCGCTGGTGGGATCGGTTTCGGCCCACCGCTCCTCGAGCCGGAAGCGGTGCAGACCGCGCACCGCCGCCTGGGCGCGTGCCACCGACGCCGTCCCCAGGCCCGACGCCAGTTGGGCGGCGACGTAGTCCTCCACGAGGGCGGGATCGGCGTCGTCCACACTGCGTCCGCGCTCGGAGAGATATCCCTCGTAGCCGAGCAGGTCGCGCCGGTACGACACCAGGGTGTTGCGGGCCCGACCCTGTTCGACGGCCAGCCAGGTCAGAAACTCCTCGGCGCTCGGGCTCAACTCGGTTCTCGTTGCACCACTCGTTCTCGTTGCACCACTCCTTCTCGTTGCACCACTTGTTCTCGTAGCCCCGCTCATCGTGGTTCTCGCCATAGGTCGGCCCGCGCTCAGGTGTGGTCGGAGCCGGGTCCAGCGGAGAGGGCCCGACGGGCCAGAAGCAGGCCGATGATGGTCTGCCCGTCGACGAGCTCCCCCGATGCCACCAGTCGGTCGACGTCGTCCAACGGGACCGTGACGACTTCCATGTGCTGTTCTTCGACACCCTCGCGGTCGTGGTCCCCGGCCTCGAGACCGGTGGCCAGGAAGAGATGGGTCTCCTCGTCGCAGAAGCCGGGACTGTTCAACATCGTGCCGAGGACCTGCAACCGGCCGGCGTGCACACCCACCTCCTCGAGCAGCTCGCGGCGAGCGGTGTCCTCGGGGGGTTCGCCGTCGACGTCCCGGGTCCCGGCGGGGATCTCGAGCAGCACGCGGTCCACCGCTCCCCGGTACTGGCGCACGAGCAGAACGTCGCCGGCATCGGTGACGGCCACCACGGCGACCGCCCCCGGGTGGCGGACGATGTCGCGGCTGAACGCGGTCCCGTCGGGGGCCGCGAACGTCGCCTCGACGACCGAGATGCGCCAGCCGCGGTAGCGCACGTCGTCACCCACATGCCGGAACCCGCCGGACCGGCCCCCAGGCGACGGTCCCCCGGCCATGCTGGTCAGCTGGTCAGGAGACGACGCCGACATCGACATCGATGTCGATGAGGCGTGGCAGGCGGCCTTCGGCCCGGGCCAGAGCGGCCTCCAACAGCGCCTGGAAGAGCGGGTGCGGACGATCGGGACGGCTCTTGAACTCGGGATGCGCCTGCGTCCCCACCCAGAACGGATGGCCGGGCAGTTCGACGAACTCGACCAACCGGCCGTCGGGCGAGACGCCCGAGCACAGGAGACCGGACTCTTCCAGAGCGGGCCGGAATCGGGGGTTCACCTCGTAGCGGTGACGGTGGCGCTCCGAGACCACGGTCGAGCCGTATGCCTCGGCCACCACCGAGCCGGGGACGAGCTGGGCGACGTACGAGCCCAGCCGCATGGTGCCGCCCTTGTCCACGATGGCGTGCTGCTCGTCCATCAGGTCGATGACGGGTGCCGGTGTGAAATGGTCGAACTCCGTCGAGTTGGCCCCCTCGAGACCGGCCAGGTGACGGGCCGTGTCGATGACCATGACCTGGAGACCGAGGCACAGACCGAGACAGGGGATCTCGTGCTCGCGCGCGTAGCGGGCCGCCGACACCTTGCCCTCGATGCCGCGCTCGCCGAACCCGCCGGGGATGACGATGCCGTCGAGTTGCTGGAGACGGTCGCCGGCCAACCAGTCGTCGATCTGCTCGGCCGGGATCCAGACGAGGTCGATCTTGGACGCGTGGTGGAACCCGGCGTGACGAAGGGCTTCGACCACGGACAGGTAGGCGTCGGGCAGGCTCACGTACTTGCCCACCACGGCGATCCGCACCGGGCGCTCGGCCGCTGACACCAGGGACGCCACCCGTTCCCAGCCGGAGAGGTCCACCGGGTGGAGCTCGTCGTCGATGGCCAGCGTCCGGCACACCACCCGGTCGAGCCCCTCCTCGTGCAACGCCAGCGGGATCTCGTAGATGCTCGGCGCGTCGACGGCCGAGATCACCCCCTCGACCGGGACGTCGCACAGAAGCGAGATCTTGCGTTTGAGCGAATCGGAGATGGGTTGATCGGAGCGGCAGACGATCACGTCGGGCTGGATGCCGTAGCCGCGGATCTGGGTGACGGAGTGCTGGGTGGGTTTGGTCTTCTGCTCCCCCGACGGCGCCAGGTACGGCACCAGGGTGAGGTGCATGTAGCAGACGTTGTCGCGTCCCACGTCGTGGCGGAACTGACGGATGGCCTCGAGGAAGGGAAGGATCTCGATGTCGCCGACGGTGCCGCCCACCTCCACGATGACGACGTCGACCGTGTCGGAGGCGACCTTCTGGATGCGTTCTTTGATCTCGTCGGTCACGTGGGGGATGACCTGGACGGTCTTCCCCAGGTATTCGCCCAACCGCTCCTTGGCGATGACGTCGCGATAGATCGATCCCGTCGTGGCGTTCGACCGGCGGCTCAGGTTCTCGTCGATGAAACGCTCGTAGTGCCCGAGGTCGAGGTCGGTCTCACCCCCGTCCTCGGTGACGAAGACCTCTCCGTGCTCGAAGGGGTTCATCGTGCCCGGATCGACGTTGATGTAGGGGTCGAGCTTGATCATCGTGACGCGCAGCCCACGACATTTGAGCAGTCGACCGAGAGAGGAGGCGGTGAGACCCTTGCCGAGCGACGAGGACACCCCGCCGGTGACGAAGATGTACTTGCTCACGCTCGGGTTCCGCTGAACACCTGGTCCACGTTAGACGACGGCGCGCGGCCAACGGGTGAACCCGCTCGGGCGCAGACCCGGGCCGGCCCCGGCTCGGTGCGTCACCGGCGCGTGCGGCGGCCGGCGCCCGAACTCTCGACCAGGAGCTCTTCGGCGTGCCTGCGGGCCGTGGCCGAATCGGGCTGACCGGACAGCATCCGGGCCAGCTCGATCACGCGGGCCTCGGCGTCGAGGGAGTCGGTGACAGCCAGGGTCCGGTTGCCGGTGACCTCCTTGTGCACGGCGATCTGATGGCCGGCCGAGGCGGCCACCTGGGCCAGGTGGGTCACCACCAGGACCTGGTGGCGCGTGGCCACCTCGGCCAGGGCGTGGCCGACGGCCAGGGCCGCTTCGCCTCCGATACCGGCGTCCACCTCGTCGAAGACGATGGTGGGCGGGGCGTCGGTCAACAGCAGGCGCAGGGCCAGCATGGCCCGGGCCAACTCTCCGCCCGACGCCACCTTGGCCAGCGGCAGCACCGCCTCTCCCGGATTGGCACCGAGAAGGAAGGCCACGTCCTCGCCGGGGTCACGCTCCCCCACCGTCACCTCGAGGCGGGCCCGGGGCATGGCCAGCGTCCGCAGCCGTCGCTGGACGGCGCGGGCGAGATCGGGGGCGGCGCGCCGCCGGGCCGCGCCCACGTCGGCTTCGACGGCGGCCAGATGGGCGTCGGCGCCGGCGATCTCGGCCTGCAGGGCGGCGGCGCGCTCCTCGACCGATTCGAGCGACTCCACACGGGCACGGATCTCGTCGGCGTAGGCGAGGACCCCGGCGATGCCCTCTCCGTACTTGCGCGACAACTCGTGCAGCGTGTTACGCCGGGCCCGCACGTCTTCCAGACGCGCCGGGTCGTCCTCCCAGGTCTCGACCACCTGGCGGAGCTCCGACGCGATGTCGGCGGCGTCGGCTTGGACGGCCGCCAGCCGGGCGGCCAGGTCGGCCAGGGGGGCACGCCCGGCGATGGCACCGCGCGCGGCACCGATCTGGTCCACGGCGCCGCCGCCCGAGGCCCGGGCCCGGCCGGCACCGTCCTCCTCGGCGTCGAGGGCGGCAAGGGCGTCGGCCGCGGCCTGCCGGTGGGCCGACGCTTCCGCCAGCCGTTCCTCCTCGGCGCCCAGGACGGCGTCCTCGTCGGCGTTCTCGAGCTGGGCACCGTCGATCTCCGACAGTTGATGGCGCAGCAGGTCGATCTCCCGGGCCCGGGCCCGGGCGTCGCCGCCCAGGGCGTCGAGCTCGGCCGCCAGGGAGCGGCAGGCGGCACGGGCGTCCGCCAGTGGACCCGTGTCGATGGCGGCGAACGAGTCGAGCGATCGGCGCTGGACGACCGGATCGAGAAGCGATTGATGGGCGTGCTGTCCGTGGAGGTCGACCAGTCGTGCGCCGATGTCCGACAGGGCCGACACCGGCGCCATACGCCCGTCGATCCAGGCGCGGGAACGTCCCTTGGTGGCGACGGCCCGGGCCAGGATGACCTCCTCGTCGTCGATGACGAACCGCCCCTCGACGAGAGCCTGGTCCGCACCGGGGCGCACGAGCACGGGATCGGCGCGTCCCCCCACGAGCAGCTCGAGCGCTTCCACTAGAAGCGTCTTGCCCGCACCCGTCTCCCCGGTGAGCGCCGTCATGCCCGATTCGAGATCGAGGGTCACGGACTCGATCACCCCCAGGTCCTTCACCCGCAGTTCGACGAGCATGCTCTTCGGTGCCGGGCCGATCAGCGGTCGGCCAGGTGGAACCTGGACCGCAAGATGTCGTGGAAGTCGCGATGGCCGAGCGAGACCAGACGGGCGTCGTCAGGGCCTTCCCGGCACTCGATGGCATCGCCCGGCTCCAACTGGGCCACGCTCACGCCGTCGATCACGACCACGCCGGCCCGGGGTTCGGCCACTTCGACGCGCAGCCATTGACGCGGCTCCAGCACGATGGTGCGGTCGAAAAGCATGTGGGCGGAGATGGGCGTCACCACGATGGCCCGCAGACCCGGACTCAAGATGGGTCCGCGCGCCGACAGGTTGTAGGCCGTCGATCCCGTGGGTGTGCAGACGAGGAGCCCGTCGGCCAGGTAGGTGACGAAGGGGCGCCCGGCGATGGAGGTGCGCAAACGGACCGTGTGTCCCGACAACGTCTTCTCCACCACCGCTTCGTTGAGCACCAGATACGGACCGGTCTCCGACGCGGAGGACGATCCGGCCCGTGTGATCCTGACCTCGAGGGTCATGCGTTCTTCGATCACGTAGTCACCGGTCACGAACCGTTCGAGCGCATGTTCGAGGGCGGACGGTTCCACTTCGGTGAGGTACCCGAGCTGCCCCAGATTCACTCCCAGGATGGGAATGCCACGTCCCGCGGCAATGGCCACCGTGCGCAACATCGTTCCGTCGCCGCCCAGACTGACGGCGAGATCGACGACGTCGTCGTCGAATCCCTCTTCGTCGTGGATGGAATCGACGACACGGGTCACGGTGTGGCCCCGGGCCTCGAGCCATTTCCCGGCGCGCGCCGCCAACTCGGCCGCCACCGGACGCTCGGGATGCACGACGAAGGCGACGGCCACCACCGCGTCACCGGTCCCCGGGTGGCGAGAGCAGCGCGGCGTCGGGAGAGGCGGGGCTGTCGGGCGAGGCGGGGCTGTCGGGCGAGGCGGCGACGGCGGCGGTGAGGGCGGCGGCGACGTCGATGCCCGTCGGCGGCTCGCCGGACGACGAGGGCACCCGCGCCCACAGGAGGTATTCCGCATTTCCGGCCGGGCCGAGGACGGGGGACGCCATGGCTCCCATGATGGTCGCTCGGGCCCCGGTGAGGGCGGAGGCAACCTTGTCGAGCGCCCGGCGTCGCAGCACCGGGTCACGCACCACCCCCCGGCCGCGGCTGACTTCGATCTGACCGACCTCGAACTGGGGCTTCACCAGGAGCACCAGGTCGGCCCCGGGGGCCGCCAGCGTTCCCACCAGGAGCGGGATCACATTGGTCAGCGAGATGAACGATAGATCGGCGACGATCACCTCGAACGGGTCGTCCTCGAGGTCAGCCAGGCTCCGGATATGTGTCCTCTCGCGCACGGTCACGCGCCGATCGGCGCGGAGGCGCGGGTGGAGCTGGCCGTAGCCGACGTCGACGGCCATGACGGACGCCGCGCCCCGTTCGAGGAGACAGTCGGTGAACCCGCCGGTGGAGGCGCCGGCGTCGAGACAACGACGACCGTCGATCGTCACCGCAAAGCGTTCGAGAGCAGCCTCGAGCTTGTCGCCACCGCGCGAGACGAATCGTCGTGCGCCTTCTCCCACCACGATGGCATCACTCTCGGCCACCATCCGGGCCGGCTTGTCGGCCACCACGCCGCCAACGAGGACGACACCGCGCGCCACCGCATCGTGCGCGTGCGCTCGTGTCGGCACGAGACCCCGCCGCACCAACTCGAGATCGAGTCGGCGGCGGACGCCTCGTCGAGTCAGCGGCGCGCCTTGCTGGCCTTCGAGGATCGCCCGGCCGTCTTCTTGGCGGCGGCCTTCGCCACCGTCTTCTTGGCCGGAACCTTGCGCGCCGGGGTCTTCTTCGCCACCGTCTTCTTGGCCGGGGCCTTCTTGGCCGCCGTCTTGCGCGCCGGGGCCTTCTTGGCGGTGGCACCGCGTGCGGAGGTCCGTCTCCGTCCGGGACCGCGGCTGGTGGCTTTGCGGGCCGCCGTCTCGGCCCGGTCGAGCACTTCGGCCACCCGGTGGGCCAAGTCGTCCATGCTCGTGATCCCCATGTCGGCCAGCTGTGCCTTCACCTCGCCGCGCACGGTGGACAGCAACGTGTCGGAGCGTTCCCGACTGTTCTTCACCAGGTCCTCCACCCACTCCTGGGCGCGGTTGGTCTCCACTTCTCCGGCCTGGATCAGTTCGTGCACGAGCTCTTCGGCCCGGGCCCGGGTGATCTGGGTGAGCGCCAAACCTGCTTCGAGGTACCTCTTGAGACCGTCGTTGGGGGGCATGGGGGCCACGCTACGACCCTCGATGGCGCGCTTCAAGGCCGGTGATCGCCTCGGGGGGCGCGGCGACGACAGATACCGTTCGGTCACGGCCGCCAGATCGGCGGTATCGATCTCCGGTTCCACCTCGGATGCGTGGTCGCCCGCCCCGGCGTCGGGAGGGGTCACTCCCGAGCGCACCAGAGCGAAGGGCACGCCCAGTCGCCGAGCGAGAAGACCGTCGGTCGACGGCCGGTCCCCCACCACCATCCGGGCATCCGGTGCCCTCCGGCGGAGCAGGTCCACGATGGGCTCGTGGGGCTTGCCGGCGACCTCGGGGGCGGTCTGGGCGCCGGCGGCCACGGCCGCCAGCAATGCCCCGGCGCCGGGGATCACGCCGTCGGGCGTGGGGTAGGTGACGTCCTCGTTGGTCCCCACCAGCCGAGCTCCGGCGCGCACGGCGGACACGGCCGTGCTGAGCATGGCGTAGTCGAACTGCCGGGTGAGGCCCACCACGACGGCGTCGGCCGGTCCTTCGGCCACCGCCGTCACTTTCCGGGCGGCCAGCGCCTCGCGCACCCCCCCGCCGGCGCAGACCACGGCGGTGGTGCCGGGCTCCAACATCGACGCCGCCGCCTGGGCCGAGGTGACGAGGTCCGAGGGCACGGCCGGTATGCCGACGGCGGCCAACTGCGCGACCAACTCGTCCACCGTGGGCAGGGCGTTATTGGTGGCGAAGAGCACGGCGATACCGGCGTGGCGGAGCCGGCCGACGGCGTCGGCGGAACCGGGGATGGGCTCCTGCGCCAGCCAGATCACGCCGTCGAGATCGATCACCCACGTGCCATCACCGTCCGCCATTCGGACATGTTGGCAGAGGGTTTACGGAGCGAAACGCAGTTGCTCCGGTTCAGGCGTGTCGAGCACCGGAGATCCGGACACCACCGGGCCGCGTCGGCTCTCTCGGTTCTCTCGGCCGTCACCGTGTCCCGCCGCCGGGTGCCACTGGCGCGACGGCGGCGACTGGGGCCGGAGCCGGACGACCGTTCGGGTCACCGGGCCGGCGATCTCGGCCTGGTCGGCCTGGGGAAGATAGGCACCGCGGTAACGCCGGGTGAGCGCGTCGGCAAGCTCCGGGTCCTTGGTGCGCAGATCAGCCAGAAAATGCTCCTTCACCCCGGGTCTCAGGTGCAGCACGAGCGGAGACACCGACACCGCCCCGGCCTCGAGACACGCGGCCGTCACCTCTTCGAGTTGCCCGGTTGCATCCGACAGGCCGGGGATGATCGGCGCGATGAGCACACCGGTGGGGATACCGGCCTCGTTCAACCGACGCACCGCTTCCACCCGCTGACGGGGATGCGGCGTGCCGGGCTCCGTGGCTTTCCACACCTCAGGGTCGAGCGTCCCAATGGAGAAATTGCAGCGCACGTCGGCCCGGCCGGCCGCCGCCATCAGCCGGTCGAGATCGCGCAGGATCAAGGTCGACTTGGTCAGGATGCTGAACGGATTGCCGGCTTCGGCCAACACGTCGATGATGCCTCGGGTGAGGTGGTACTTCCCTTCGGCCCGTTGGTAGGGATCGGTGTTCGTCCCCATGGCGATCAGCTCACCGCTCCAACCGGGGTTGCGCACCTCGGCGCGCACCCGCTCGACGGCGTTGATCTTCACCACCAGCGTGCGCTCGAAGTCCTCGCCCATCCCGAGGCCGAGGTACTCGTGGGTGGGACGGGCGAAGCAGTAGGTGCACGCGTGGCTGCACCCCCGGTAGGCGTTGATGGTGTGGCGAAACGGCACCCGGGACTGCTCGGGCACCGTCGTGATGATCCGTTGCGCCCGGACGTGGAGGAACTCGAGGCCCCGATAGGCGCCGATACCCACGTGGCGCTGCACGAGCTCCTCCTCGGCGAAGAGCGCCGCCTGGCCCCCGTCGTCGTCGGCCAACCGCCACCGGAATTCGGTCGATCCGCGCACCGCCCGCCACTATAGCGAACACACGTTCGATCGTCGCCTCCCGTCTTATACCACCGATGGTCTATATCAAAGATGGGATGACCACCTCCGCCTTCTACCATCACGGGAGGTGTCGAAGAATCTCTGTGTCATCCATCACTCTCGATCGGGATCGACAGCGACGCTGTGCGACGCCGCCGTGGACGGCGCCGGCGAAGTGACCGGCACCACCTTCGGACCGGTCGAGCTGCGCGTCCGGGGGGCGTTCGACGCCGGGCCGGACGACGTCTTGTGGGCCGACGCGCTCCTCCTCGCCACCCCGGCGCGCTTCGGTTACATGGCGGGGGCGCTCAAGGACTTCTTCGAACGCATCTACCATCCCTGTCTCGAACAGTCGGCCGGCCTGCTCTACGCCCTCATCGTGAAGGGCGACACCGACGTCGACGGCGCCGTGGCCAGTGTCCAGAAGATCGCCACCGGGCTGCGCTGGCGTCTGGTGCTGCCCCCGCTCACGGTGGTCGGAGACATCACGGCGTCCGATGTCGAGCGTGCCACCGAGCTCGGGGGCACCCTTGCCGCCGGGCTCGGAGAGGGGATCTTCTGAAGTCTCCTGCTCGAGGTGCGGTCAGACCGTGGGCTGACGGAGTTCGAGTCCGGCGGCCCGGTAGACGGCGTCGATCACGGTCATGTTGGCGATGGCATCGTCGGGACCGGTCACGACGGGCTCGCCTGACTCGACGGCGCGCAGGAAGGCCTCCAACTGGAAGTCGTAAGTGTGCCGTCGCGTGCAGTGCTCGACCTGCCGGCCGGCCTTGTTCCGAACCGTCACCCGGTGGAACCGGTCGGGGGCGAGGGGGTTCAGCACTCGGATCTCCCCCTCGTCGCCGTGCACCCGCAGGCTGACCCGCAGGAGGTGGGACGAGAGCATCGAGCACATGGCGCGACCGGTGACACCGTCGGCGAAGCGCAGGTCGGCCACCATCACGCGGTCCACCCCCGGCGACCGCAGCCGGGAATGCGCGGCGGTCACCTCGGGCTCAGATCCGGCCAGGTGCCGCACCATGTGGATGGGATAGCAGCCGGCGTCCATCGTGGCCCCGCCGGCGAGCGCCAGGTTCCAGCGGATGTCCTTCCCCGACAGAAGGGGAAAGCACAACGCCGCCTCGATGTGCCGCACGGCCCCCACGGCACCGGTGGCGATCAACTCGCGCACCCGGTTGAACAGTGGGTGGTAGCGGTAATGGAAGGCCTCCATCAGTACCAGTGACGTCCCGGCCTGCGCCGCCGCCACCGTCCGGGCCTCGTCGGCGTTGGCGGTGAAGGGCTTCTCGCACAGTACGTGCTTGCCGCCCGCCATGGCAGCCAGGGTCCACTTGCCGTGCAGACCGTTCGGCAGCGGGTTGTACACGGCGTCGACACCGGGATCGGCGACCAACGCCTCGTAGCTTTCGACGACACGGGGGATGCCGTTCTTGTCGGCGAACGCCTGGGCCCGTTGCCGGTCGCGCGCCGCGATCGCCACCACCTCGACACCGTCGACCCTCCGGCCCGGTCCGACGATGGCGGCAGGGGCGATCCGGGCGGCGCCGAGCACACCGATGCGGAGGGGGGCCACGCCGGGAGGTTACCGACCCGACCGCACCCGTGCCTCCCACCGACCGGTCAGCGGCACCGTGCTCAGGACGGCACCCGCTCGCAGCAGCCACGCCAGTTGATCACCGTGGCCGACTTCGAGCGGGACGAGCACCACCAGGCCGCGTCGGGGGTGATCCTGCGTCCACCGCCACCCGGGGGGGATGGGCACGTCCAGCGTGGCCAGCCGGGCCACGACTTTCGTCCCGGTGTTGTGTTGGATACCGAGGGAGTCGGGTTCGATCCCCCGCCGGCCCTCCTTCCCCGCCGCCCACGTGCAGATGGGGATCTCGTGGACGACGCCGGTGAAGAGCGTCCCGAGGCCCACGGCCGGATCGGGTTGATCCTCGTCGCGCACCTCGGGCACGATGTTGATCCATCCCTTGTGGGACGCGCCCAGGCTGTCCATCCGCTCGACCAGGAAGCGGGCGTCGTCGGGAAAGAAGTCGAACGTCTCCACTTTGCCGGCCACCATCCGCCCCGATCGCTCTCGGCTCAGGGACCGGCCAGGGCCGGACCGTCGAACCGGTCGACCCGGGCGAAGTCGGCGACGGGCGTGCGCCGCAGCTTCGTCGGTTGGTGCACCGGCCACCCCAGGGCCAACACGGCCGCCACGGCGAAATCGTCGGGCACGGCCAGCAGACGGCGCACCTCGTCCTCGTGCAGGGTCGCCATCGTCGTCATCACACCCGACAGCCCCTCGGCGCGCGCCGCCAGCAGGATGCTCCAGGCGAAGGGGTAGATCGACGCTCCGCCCACCAACGTGTACCGGTCGAGGTCACGGTCGACGGCCGCCAACCCCCGCAGATCGGCGAGCAGCACGAGCAGCACGGGAACGTCCTCGAGGTGCTCGGCGAACCCGCCGGGACCGGCCGCGGCCGACTCGGCCACTGCGCCGACCGCCTCGAGCGCCGTCGTCTCCGCCGCACGATCGGTCACCGGTGCCCACGGCACCAGCCCGGCCGCCCCCATGGCCAGGTAGGGATACCAGCCCTTCAGATAGATCTGCCGCAACGCCCGCCGTGTGTCGGCGTCGCGCACCACGATCACTTTCCAGGCCTGCCGGTTCCCGCCGCTCGGAGCGAAACGAGCAGTGTCGAGCACCCGCGTCACCATCTCGTCGGGGACGGGCTCGGGACGGAAGTCGCGTACCGCCCCCGTCGTTCGCAGCGTCTCGACCAGGTCCACGCCGGCCGACCGTAGTGCCACCCGGCCGACCACGGGCCCTCACGGATCCGATGGCGGGCCCTCACGCACCCGGCGGCCAGAGATCCTCGAGCTCCCGTCCCTTCGTCTCGGGCAACTTCAAGAACAGCAGAGTCGCCGCCAGGACGGGGAGGAAGGTGATCGTGGCCGCCCTCACCCCGTCGAAGCGCGTGCCCACCTGGGCGATGGCCCCGAAGGCGATCAGCCCGGCCACGGCGCCCAGCACGCTGGCGGCGATGTTCCATCCGGCCACCGAGGCCCGCACCGACGTGGGGAACAACTCGTTGGTGAAGGCCCCCGCCGCCGGCGCGAAGGTGGAGGCGGCGAGGACGCCGAGCTCGTACCCGACGAGCAGAGCGACCCGTGACCCGCTGTAGGTCACGAGGCCGGACAAGGCCATCGCCACCATGGACAGCGCCCCCGTGGGCCGACGGCCGACATGATCGGCCAACCACCGGCCGACGAGCAGTCCGACGAGGCCCACCGGCCCGGCCACCACCACCATGGCGGCGGTCACCGCACCCGACAGCCCCAGCACGTTCTGGGCGTAGACGAAGATGAAACTGTTGGCCGGTCCCGTGATCACCGAGACGGCGAACACGAGCCCGGTGACGACCAGCAAGCGACGGCGGAAGGCCGGGCCGACCGCCCCGAACACCGGCACCGGGTGGGCACCGCCCGCCTTCGCCACTATGAACCGGTCGGACTCGACCAGCCACCGGCGGATGGCGAACACCGACACCAGGGGCACGACGGCCAGCACGAAGAGGCCCCGGAAGCCGAGGGTGGACTTGGCCAGGCCATGGATCACGGCGGTCAGACCCGAACCGACCCCGTAGCCGGCGGCCACCAGGGAGACGGCTTTGGCCCGGTCGCGCGACGCTGTCTCCTCGGCCGCGCCCACCTGGGCCAGGCCGTTGGTGGCACTCAGCAGCGGGCGCCCGAAGGCGAAGATCACGACGAACCACCAGTATCCGGGACTGGCGGCGGCCACCACCGTGAAGGCCAGCCCCAACACGCACGTGGCGATCAACATGGCTCGGCGGCCCACCCGGTCGGCCAGCCCCGACAGGGGCAATCCCCCGAGCGAGGCCAGGCGCAACACGGCCAGACCCACCCCGAGAGCCGACGCCGACAGCCCCGCCTGCTGGATCGACGTTCCTCCGGCGCCCACCCGGCCGAAGCTCTTGGCCACGTCGCCAAGGGCGGCCACGGCACCGAACTGTCCGAACCCCGAGCACAGGGCCATCAGCGCCAGCCCCACGATGGCCTTGTCGTGCCAGCCGCGCAGTTGCAGACCCGGGCTGTCGCCCATCACGTCGCCGACGGGCGCGGGGCGGGCGGGGCCGGTGACGTCAGGGTGGCCGGTGACGTCAGGGTGGCCGGTGACGTCAGGGTGGCCGGTGACGTCAGGGTGGCCG
>Ga0209415_10001737_pt1 | contig 41318 bp, 48 predicted proteins | sample PeaSoiSIISIP2007_FD_187696 | JGI IMG/M metagenome (GOLD analysis project Ga0209415, IMG submission 187696) | Peat soil microbial communities from Weissenstadt, Germany - SII-SIP-2007 (SPAdes) (version 2) | ecosystem: Environmental > Terrestrial > Soil > Wetlands > Peat | place: Germany...
TGGTGTGTATGAAGAAACTGAAAACTAAAACAAAACACTCTTGACGTGGCCGACGTCGTTAGAGATGTTGAAAAAGTGGGAGTCAAGGACAATACGTGACCATTTAGGCGGAGCGGATTTGATTTTCTCTTGTGCGCTCTACTCCTTTTCCGTTTCTCCCTTGCTTTCTCAGACGGTGCTGAGTTCCAAGGCTTCGCGCTGGGCGCAGAATCGCACCAGGCGTTTAAGATTCTGGGCCGTGGCCGCCAACAGAAACTGCTCGGCGACGTTCCATATGCGTCGCAGTCGCACTCGACGGAGGCCTACGCGGTTCTTCAGTTCTGAGAACATCGCTTCGATCTTGCGACGAGCGCGCTGTGAGTGAACGTAGCCAGCAGTGCCTGCCAGTCCGCGTACGACGTCTCGGGCTGGTTCAAGCCAGTGAACGACAAGATTGCGAAAGGGAGCTGCCGTGCAGCGTCGTTTCTGTGGACAGCCTCGGCACTGCACGACCGTGGAGGAATAGATGTAGCCTTGCCCGCGACGCCTCAAACGACTGTAGTGCAGCGGTTTTCCCTCGGGGCAGTAGTAGGCATTCTCCGCAGGTGCATAGCGAAATTGGTCGCGGGTGAAATGTCCATGCGTCTGATGGCGACGATCGATGACTGGAATGTGGGGTTGGATGTCCCGCGCTAATAACCACGACAGAAATTCTCCGCTCCCGTAAGCCTTATCGGCTCCCAGACTCTTGGGCCGAAGCCCGAGCCTCTCCGCTCGCTCGATCATCCTGCGTGCGGCCACCGTCTCCTGATGGAAAAGCGCCGGAGTTGCTTCCACCTCTAGAATCACGCCGCTCGCGGTATCGATCAAATAGTTGTCGTAGTACGCCATCGTTGCCGTTCCTCCACCCTTCGTGGCCAAGATCGCATCGGGGTCAGTAGTGGAAACCTTCTCTGCATCGCACACGGGGTTCACTTGCTCTAGCTCAGCCAAATATTCCCGCACCGTTCGGGAGATCTGTGCTACTTCCCTTAACTGCTCTCGTGGGATTCGACTCTGTCGGCTTGCATTGGCTCCCACCATGGTCCCATCCACCGCCAGATTCTGGCCTTCCACCAAGCCGGCCTCCAAACACCGCCGCACGATTTCCTCGAACACCTCCCGAAACACGTCAGACTGCCGAAATCGTCCGTGCCGGTTCTTGGAGAACGTTGAGTGGTCTGGAATCTCTTGGTCGAAGCCCAGCCGTGTGAACCAGCGATAGGCCAGATGCATCCGCACATCCTCCATGAGCCGCCGCTCGCTGGTGATCCCGTAGAGATAACCCACCAGCAACAGGCGTAGTAGCACTTGGGGATCAATCGACGGACGTCCGATCGAACTGTAGGAATCCTTCATGCGTTCCCGCACGAAGCTGAAATCCACATAGCGATCAATCAGTCGCAGAAGGTGTTCCTTGGGGATCTGGTCTTCCAGGCGGAAATAATAGAACAGCGAATCTGTCCGTACTTGTTGACCCATCATCGTTGGCGTACCTCCTGCCACGCTGATTAGCACAACAGGGGATAGTCACGGCAAGAAAAATCTGTGCCGAGCAGACTTTTTCAACAGTCTCATTTCCTTAGATACGGTGTCGTTTCCAGCGGTCAGAACAAGCAAGAAACGCGGCCGGCTAGTCCGACAGGTCTCGCATCGCGTTACGAACCGGAGCGCTTTGGCGAGTCTGCTTTGCGACGCCTCTAATTCATCGCTGTTTCAGGAGCATGCGGGGGACTCACGTTGCGGGCGCGAACGACGAATCGTTTAGGTGCTGGCCCTATGAAACTAAATGGGTAACAAGTTATAAGAATTAAGAAGTCGCCACCGGGATCCCGGAGGACCTGCGAATCCTGGGGTTCGACAATTGAAATCAAATCCACGCGATACAAGAACACCCCGGTGAGTGTGCTCACCTTAATTTCATCCCCCACGTGAATGATGCGCAGTTTCCTAAAGAACGTATCGCGATGCCCGGCGAGACCGACGTTGCCGGCTTGACCAGGGAGCGCAGTGCCCTGGATATGTCCGACCCCACGCTGCAAGGTGCGCCGCGCGGTTCCCTCCTGAATCATGGAGGTCAGGCCGATGGCGGCAATCTCGATCCGTCCGAGTGGAACACTATCGGGCGCAATCGGGGATGACGTTCTTGAACTTGCTCTGTCATCTCCGTCAAACACCGGCATCAACGGCGAGGTTGCACCGTCATTACCTACGCCGGTAGCGTGAACGCCGTGGTCGTTCGCGGCCGCTGGGCGTGCGTCCTTTAATGCCTGATCAAATTGACGGGACTGAGCGTTCTGAAATAATCGCGCGTCAAGCGCAACGTAGGCACAATAGCCCAGCGCCGAGATGCCCACCAAAAACAGCAAAGCGGATGCGCTCCAACTCAATATCCGCCGGAACAAGGCTGGCGATGATTTCCGCAGATGGATTTGGACCGTCATTTTTGTTTACTGAGCTGGTTGCGCGGCTGTATTGCGAGCGGAGAAGGTTGAGGCCGCGGGGCTGGCGCGTAGTATCCGGGACGTGTACGCACCACTAAGCTATCGTGGCCAGGTGATTTAGCCTTGACCACGATGGAACGGTAGCCGCCGTCTTGAATTGTGTTTGTCGGAGTGTAAGCAATGGTGTACTGATTGCGAATGTCATGTGCGATCTGGGCGCATAGCGGAACTATTGCGCTGACCGTTTTCGGCAAATATGCTTCGCCACCGGTAGCCCGTGCGAGTGATTGCAATACGCCGGGATTGCGGTCGATATCGGATTCATCAAAAAGACCGATGATATAGATGACAGCATTGGATTCGACGGCTAGGCCCATGATTTCTTTTAGGGTGTGGGAGCTGGCGTTATCGCCGCCGTCGCTTATCACGATCAATACTTTCTTGTCGCGGCTCCCTTTTTTCAGGTGATCGAGGGCGGCGGCGATCGCGTCGTACAGCGCGGTCTCACCGGCTGTAGGACTGAGCGCCAGCGCGAGCTGCAACGGAGCAGCGCGGCTTGTGAATGGGACGCCTTCCGGAAGACCGAACGTAACTCTCTCATTGAAATTTACGAGGAACATTTCATCGTTTGCGTTGCTGGACTCAACAAAAGTGAGAGCCGCAGAATTCACGTCGGAGCGCTTGGGTCGCATGCTTCCGCTGCCGTCCACAACCAGGCCGACAGTGACAGGAATATCTTCGTGGCTGAAGACTTCGATACGCTGGGCGACTCCATCTTCGAAAACCTGGAAGTTATCTTTGTCGAGGCCCGAGACCAAGACTCCTTTTCGGCTTTCGGCGGTTGCGTGCAAGACCACGAGTCCAACGGTCACTTTGATGGCAGCCGGATTTTCCTGATGAGGCATTACGGGCGGCGGAGTTTGCGTCAGGGAAGCGCGCGGCGCCGCGAGAAGACAGAATAGAACTAGGGAACATGAGATGGAGTAATTAGCTTTCATGAATCTGACTGCCCTTTGGATGCGGACCTCGCAGTTGTCGCAAGTGCTGGATTCGGAGACGAAATGAAGGGGCTTCTTCCGCTAACTGCTTGCGTGGGCTAAATACCCGCGCAAGCAGCTAGTCGGGTTGTTCGCTTAGGTAAACCGCTTCGCGAGTACCGCCAAACCAAAGGCCGCACCGATTGAAAGAGTCCTACCAGACCAATCAGAGGCATTGAACTGGCGGTCTGTGGCAACGGTAAAGCCGCAAGCGCAGGAGCAGTGTCAGTCACAGTCGCGGGAGTAGTCGCCGGAGCAGTCGCGGGAGCAGTCGCCGGAGCAGCCGCGATAACATCCGTCGCCGGGATTTCCTCTCCAGTAGGTGTAACTGCGACGATCGGTGCCTGCTTCAGCGCGACAACAGGCGCATCAGTTGCCGCCGTCACTGGAGCAGTGATATTCGGGACTAACTCGACGGGCATGGCAAGAACGGGTTCATTGTTCTGCTTCGCGAGCTCCACAGCACGCGACTTCGGATATACGAATTCGCGGCCGAACTTTTCGCCCTCGAAAAACCATTCCTTAAGTGCCGGAGGACTACAGGCTGGTCGCTCCGCGAATGTCATGACCAGTTTGTCCGTTGGGTGATATCGAAAATCCTCAATGGTGATGAGGATCGCAAAGGTTTTCGTCTGGTTTTCATCAAATATCTGGACGACCCACCGCCCGGAGTCCTGGTTCAGCAGCTTAAAGAAATAGGTCCCCGCAGGCAAAATCGTGCCGCCGGGAATCTCAATCGGCTCACTGAATGTAACAACCGTTTTCATGTCGCCGTTTTGCCCCTTGGCTATCGGAGCGATTGCTGCCGCGACGAAAATCATACAAATAGTTGCAGCTATTACTTTGAATCGATTCATCATGTAATTCCTTTCCGGATGACGTGTGCCGAATTTCTTCGATATTCTCACGCAGCAAAGGCAATTCGTCTGTACCGGAAGGAACACATTCAGATAGTCTCGTGACGATTCATCACTTTCTCTGTGTTCAAATTAGGACAGACTCTCCGCTTTGAAGTTGCTACAAGTCTTCCATGCTTTCACTGAGTTCGCTTGGGCCAGGCGGCAATCTGAAGTGTCCCCGACAGGGCTTTAGAGCAAGGAGGCTCTATGTTGCGTCAGGGGGTTGAATCTTTCGTACTTGCTTTTGTTGGCGCCTCACTTATGTTTTTAGGACTCGTTGTTCTGCCAATTGGCTTGTTTCAGAATTTTGTGTCATCCGCCCGCAATTCCATAAGAAGTTTCCACAGCAGGGGTGCGGGCACATCAAGTCTGAGGGCCCCGCAGGAATCGGTCAGAAACGCCAGTCGCATTCGGAAGACATATTAGGGCGGACAGCGGAGATTGCGACGGTTGTCCAGTTTGGCCAAAGGGTCAGAGGGTGACGCCCATGAATGCCATGGGAACCAATCATTTCCCGACGGTGTATAGGGCCTGGTTCGGCAAACAGATCGTTTTGCTGGTTGCCATCCATCACCAACAAGTCCCCATGCCATGCAGGATCGTCAGTGAATCCGCCACCGATGTGCGAGTGTGCCTGAAGCCAGGATGGGAAGTGGATTTCCCAAAGGAAATGATCTTGGCCGTCGAAGAAGAGGGCTTGGCGCTCGATTCCCACTGGAATTGAAGCGGGCAGCCGGATTCACAATCGTTAGAAACTTAATTCGGCCGAAGGGAGAAATGCAATGGGAGACATGAATATTGAAACCAGGGGGGGTTGATCCCGAAATTGAGACCCCCGATAGCGAAGTCGAATCCCGAGAGGATCAGGATCGCTCGGAAAGTGAAAATCCACCGCGCAAACCCCAGACGGGGCGGCTCCCGGCGCGCGCGTCGCAAATGAATAGGCAGGGTTGGTGGTAGTCGGCCCCGTCAACCACAAAGCGCGAGAGTTTCCAAGCACGCAATTTGCGGAGGGTGGTAAAGCAGAAGGTCGTATATCCGCGCACCAGAATTCAAATCCTTTCAAAGGAGGAGACAAAATGAAGCCAAGTACCAAGGATGAAATAGCGGGCAAGGTTCACGAAGTGAAGGGTAAGGTTAAGGAGAAGGCAGGACAAGTGATGAATAACCCCGAATTGGAAGCCGAAGGCCAGGACGAAAAGATAGGCGGGAAAGTCCAAAAGAAGATTGGCCAAGTAGAGAGAGCCCTGGGAACATAGTGGAGATGGCTCGTTTGTACGCAAATCGAGCTAATTGACTTAGCTATCAAGCAAGAAACAATCTTCGAATCACTGAAGTATATTGGTAATTCTGCGGACGACGGAATGCGAGAGCCGTCCGAGGCTACCAAGACGCAATGGAACTAAGCGAGTATCACGGCGCCTGAAGATCGACTGCAGCTAAAACGGCCGGCCCAGGTCCGAATTTAAATCCGGCCGCGAAGCGGATAATCTCTTCCTCATGCGATTTCGCGTCGCTTAACTCAAACTCCGCCGTGGCACACGAATCAGACATATCAGCGATCAAAAGCCGGGAATTAAGGTTCTGTAATCCTCCAATTGAATTCTGAAATCTGAGTCGCGAAACAGCGAGATGTGCAGACTTTCAGTGAGACGAGATATTGCATGATCGCCTCAGCGGGTTCTGTCGACATTGCCGACATGAAACTGATTAATATTATGTAGAACTCCAAACACATTCAGAAGCCACAACACCACAACGATCACCACTACCGCGTTCAAGATGGACTTGATCGTTCCCTGCATCGGAATGTAACGATTTATCAACCAGAGCAGAACACCAACGACCATTAGAACCAGCACTAACTGAACTAAAGGCATTTTGAAATCTCCTCTCAATCTTCTTGTTTCGGCCACACGCCGACATCGTAGAGGAAGCAGAGATGGGAATATGTTCAGTTCGGCACACGTGGGTGCACAGACTTCGGCAGTTTACAAAACCGAGAGGGCTTTCGTCGTTACTGCTATTCCGATGAGAAAATTATCAAGGCAGATTGCAAGTCACTCGATCTTCTGCCTTTGACACGCGGATAGCCCTGGGGCACCCCGCCGGGGGACTGGAATCAATGACGATGCGGCGAGATGGCCTTTTCTCGATGTTTCATTTCGTAGAGGGCGCGATCCGCGGCCTGCATCAAAGTTTCGATGGTCGTACCGTCTTCGGGATCAACCGCCATCCCAACACTTACCGAAAGATGCGGTTCCTCATGATCGTTGGCCAGCCGTTCGCAGATCCGGTGTCCGACTTGGCCGGCATCTTTTGCCCCGGTCTCCGGAAGAACGATGGCAAACTCATCGCCTCCATAGCGCACGGCCGTATCAATTGAACGACAGGAGAAGCGGAAAATATCAGCCAGGCGGCAGAGCGCCCGATTTCCGGCCAGGTGGCCGAAGCGATCGTTGATTTGCTTCATTCCGTCCAAATCGAACACAAGCACGGCGAAGGCGCGCTTGGTGCGGTCCGAGCGTTTCATCTCGGAATCCAGAGCTTCGGTGAGGCGGCGGTAATTTCCCAAACCCGTCAGAGGGTCGGTTGCAGCCAGTTGGCGGAGATTGTCCTCGGACGCCCGTTGCGCTGTGACGTCTTCGGCGATGACCTGGCAGCCGTCCGGCGCTCCTGCCTCGCTGCCCACTCGCAAGCCGCTGAGGCGGACCCTCATGGGCGTTCCATCTTTGCGCTTCCACTCGACTTCAATCAGGTTCACACGCCCTGTCTGGCGGTAGGACTGAAACAATTGTGTGCGTTCGAGCGGATCGCGAATGATGTCGTTGGCCAAGTTTACGGCCATCAATTCGTCTTTTGAGGCATAGCCGAGCATAGTGACCATGGCCTCATTGACCTCGAGGAAGCGGCCGTCGGCGTCAAAACGGCAGATGCCGTATGCGGGATTTTCGATCAGAGCGCGATAATGCGCTTCCGAGTGACTCAGCATTTCCTCGACACGTACCTGTTCGCCCCGCAGGGCGGTTCGCTCGACGGCGATGGCCACTGCAAGCGGAAGCCGGACCAGGCGAGTCTTGTCCACGCAATCGGACGCGCCCTTCCTCATGAATTCGTCGGCGATTTCCATGGTCAGAGGCTTGGTTACCAGGATGAACGGAATCTCCTGCACATGTTCCTGCAAAAGGGCCAGTGCCTGCAATCCCGTCCAGTTAGGGACCACCCTGTCGGAAAGGACAACGTCGTAAGCATGCTCTTGGAGCTTTTCGGTGAACTCTTCGGGAGTCTGAACAAGGTCTGCGGCAATGGCAAATTGCGCTCTCTTCAGTTCTTGCAGGCACTGGTCCACGTCGGACAAGTGGCCGTCAACAATTAGTGTGCGGATGATTCGCCGCCGATGGGTGGCAAGACCCCGTTGACCATCCCATCGGTGGGCCCGGATTGATTGCGTATTGGCTGGGTTGATCATAATAAGACTCCTAATCAGTTTTGAAGATTGAACCAGTGGTTTTCCGTTTATTGGAGGGAACCATAGGTGTTCCTCTGTGAAACACCTTATTTCCCCGCCCTCATAACGGGTGTTCAATACAAGACAGTTGACAAGAATGTGTCTAATTATAAAACAGGCGGGGAGAATTTAGGGTTGAGGCGCTGGGAGCGTCTGGGGAGTGTCACGATGAACCCACCTACTATTCCGTACGTGGCGGAGGGCCGATGGGCCGCCTTCCCCCTGCATTTCTGAAAATCGAAACGAATATGAGCGCATGGTGCCACTGGGGGTCGTCACTCGGGAGTAATCCGAGGGAAAGAAGATGGTGGGCTGAGTCACACGTCCGATACTGAGTCAGTTTGAAAGGCGAAGCGACCGATGGTGTCGACGGACCGATTCAACCATCAAGCCGAGTAGAGCATAGGTAGCAGCGTTCGTAACGGCGACCCAGGTAAGGCCAAGGGGAGAAGCTGGATTTACATATGAGAGGACTGAAGCGGTTGGCTGAGATAACCGGGCGAGAGTATGTACAATCGGACCGACTGGAATGGCCTTGTTTGTAATTGCAAAATACAATCCCCACCCGAAGGAAACAAGAAAGCCTGCACTCGTCCAGGTGGCAATTCGGATCAAGACGCTTTTCATGGCTATCGCCTCCACGTGTTGCTGCTTGCAGTATACCGCTTAGGCGGAGCAGACTGACCCACGACCTGAGAAGCTATCGCTTAGCTTCACCCTTCACCAGAGGCAAGTCTTTTGAGCTCCACTCCTGGAAAGAACCGTCGTACATGGCCGCGTCATAGCCAAGATATTTGGCCAGGAAGTACCCATGCGATGCCTGGAGCCCCACTTCGCAGTAGGTGATGATTTTCTTTCCCGGCACGATGCCGCGCGAAGCGTAGATGGCGCGCAGTTTTTCCGGCGACAGGAAGACCGGATTTTCTTCGCTGACGAGCGTGTCCTGCCAATAGACATTGCTGGCGCCGCCCAGATGGCCGGCGCTGTAGCGGCGCGCGGGACGCGCGTCAATTAATTGCTCCGGCTCTTCGCCAGGCTTTGAGTCAACGTCGTTTTTCACCTGGTCGAGGAGCGCGCGGAAGTTTTCGTGGACATGAGGGGTGAAGGTCGCCGAAGAGAAGATAGGCGTCTCGCCCGAAACCGGACGATCCTCGGCCAGCCACTGTTCGATGCCGCCATCGAGCAGCGCCGTTTTGTCGCCGTGGCCCAGGTAGTCAAGCGTGAAGTAGGCGCGCGCGGCGTCGGGAAACCAGTTGGTAGCATAGATGACCACACGGGTGTTGTCGCCCACGCCCAGCTCGCTGAAGGTCTTCTGCAACTGATCCACACTTGGCAATTCGACGCTGATCGGGCCGTTGTCGGTGGAGATCTTTTTCATCGAGAGATAGCGCGCGCCGGGGATGTGGCCGCGCTTGTAGTCACTAAGGTTGTCGGCAAGATGCAAGAGGACGACGTTCGGATCCTTGAGATGGTCGGCCAGCCACTTGGTGCTGACCAGCATTTCTGAGCGAACGCCATCGGAATTCACGGCCTTCACGGGCGCGGATTCCTGAGCGTGTGGAAATGCGGCGCTGGCCACAAAAGTGAAAATGACGAGGGCCGCACGAGCGAGAGCTTTTTTCATTTGTGATCCTTGTTGGGAAGTCGCTTTGTGGTATTGCCTTCTATGTAGACGCTTGGCACGGCCTTTTGTCGCATCTTGGTTTTCTTTCCTTCCTCAAGGGGCGATGATGCCACTGCGGGCTTTCACTCGGGAGCGATCGGTTAGGGTATGGCGCGAAGGAGCGAAATGAAGGATGGCGAAGCTCGAAGAAATCGGCGGGGAAATGTAAGTCGACACCCGCACACGTGCACGCGAAAGGGTGCGGCATCGGTCAACTTCTATTGCGCGAAACAAACGTGAAGAGTAATGTATCGATAGATTAGATCCAGGCAGGCGGAGGTAGAAACGTGAGAATATTTGCAGCGCTCTGTTGCCTACTCCTTGCAGCCGCAATATTTGGGCAGGATACGAAGCCAAAGAAGGAATACGTTCCCGATTCGGAAACGGCGGTAAAGGTTGCAGAAGCAGTGTTGGCTCCGATTTACGGTCAGGGAAAGGTTGAGTCCCAAAAACCGTTTACGGCTAAATTGAAAGATAATGTGTGGACTGTCTCTGGCACTTTACTCTGCGCAAGCGACCAGAATGACAGACGCAGATTATCCCCTTCTTGCAGTGGTATCTTGGAAGTCCTCATTTCCAAGAGCGATGCCCACGTCCTGGATATGTTTCCCCGCAAATAAATTCAAACATATCCCGCCATCTCCCTCACTTTTTCAAATCCACAATCACCGAAGGAACTCAGCGGCCAAACACTGAGTAGAAAACGGGGCGCGTCTCTCTCACTGGCTTCGCCGCGGGCGGGGCGTTTTCACTTTGCGCGTCATCTTCTTGCCGGGTGTAGTCAGTGGGGGAAGCCTGCTGACGCGATGCTTCCCAGCGCGACGCTTCGGCCGTCAGATGGGATGAAATTTGGCCAGCGACTCGCTGCAGGGTTTCCAGAGAATCGGCCACGCGTCCGAAGTAAATGGATAATTCATCGCGGGGGACACTGCGCGCCCGCGCAACGCGCCTGCCGCGAAGGTATCCCCATAAAAAGAAAAAGAGCGCGAACAGGAATATGGCCGCAGCGAGATAGAGCCCGAAATAGTGGATTGTAAAGCTATGACCAGCTAAGGAAATAACCTTGTCCGAGAGCATGTGATCCTCCCGGCTGGGCGTCAATGAATCTAGTCTACCAAATTTGATGCGATGGTGTCTTTAGAGGTTGCGGCGGAGCGACCCGAGGGCGGCTACGATGTGTGGAGCGGGATGGGCTTATCGAGGGTGGCGGTTCGAGTGAGGAGCACGGAGTCACAATATCACCGCGACAGCTCATTGGAGAACGGTGGGGCATCCAGGGGCAACCACTTCGGCGCGCATTTGGCAGTTCGACCTGTAACAAATGTGAAGAAGCATTCGTAAGTTCTTATAGATGTGCAAATGGGGGGAACGACATGGGGAGACGATGGGGTGCAGCGGGCGGGATGCTTTTGGTGGCTGTGGCGACGGGGGCGGCGGTGCTGGCTGCGCGCGCGGCGGATGGTCAAACGCGGGATCGCGTGGCGAAGATCGTGGTTCAAATCCAAAGGGCTGACTACCAAGGGGATCGCGCAGCGATAAAGCGCCTGTACGCGGATCTGGCGCCCTACATGGGGGACGAAGAGACTGCCTCTCGTGTGCGGTATTGGCGCGGATTTGCGTTGTGGCGGCGGGCGATCAACGGATTCAACGATTCGGTCGATCCGAAGGAATTGCAGCAGGACCTGGAGGGCGGGATCGCGGAATTCAATGAGGCGTTGAAGCGCGATCCGGGATTTGCGGATGCGAAGATCGGGATCGTGTCGAGCCTGGGGTACCTGATGTATATCCACCGTTCGGACCAAGACCAACTGCAGAGTTATATGGCAAAGGTTCAGCCCGTGCTGCAAGAGCTGAAGGACTCGGCGACCGATAATCCGAGATTCTATTGGGTGATGGGACCGCTTTATTGGCGACAGCCCGCGGAACGAGGCGGCGGACAGGCCAAAGCCTTCGAGGCGATGCAGAAGGGGCTGGAGCTAGCTCGGAAGCAGAAGGGCGGGGCGTCTGATCCGCTGGAACCGTCGTGGGGCGAGCCGGAATTGCTGATGGCCGAGGCGTGGTACTACCAAAATGCGGCGGAGCCCGATCTGAACGCGGCGGAGAAGGATGCGCGTGCGGCGCTGGCACTGGTGCCTGATTGGCATTACGTGCGCGACATTCTGTTGCCACAAATCGAAGAGGCGAAAACCAAGAAAAAAGGCGCGGATGCGGAAGAGGGACAAGTAAGGCGGGCAGGAGACAGAAAGAAAAGATGAGGTCTTTTAACGCAGTGGCGCCCATTCGGCTCCGCTCCCTTCGGCGGGCTCAAGCAGGCTCCGTCCGCAGAGGTTACACGGAGAATGGGGAGTCGAGTTGCGGCGGGCGGAGGAGTTGGGCGGAATTTGTGCCGGTTTCGGGGTTCATGTGGCGGAGCTCCCACATGGCAACTACCATGCCGATCAACTCGTGGGCGAAACTCTTGATGCCGGCGCGGCGCTGCCACCAATTGACGGGATCAAAGTCGGGATCCCGGGCGGCGGCGACGTCGACGGTTACCCGCGCGGGGAAAACCCTTCTGAAAATATATCTGGCGCGGCGGGTGTGGTAATTCGAGGTGACCACGACCACGTGCTTCCAGCCATGGGCCACAACCACGGCACGCAAAGCCTGCGATTCTTCCTGAGTGTCGGCGGCCTGGTGCTTTACGACGATGATGGAGGAAGCGGGGACACCGCGCTCGGTCAGGTCGTGGGTCATGAAATCCCCGGTACCGGCGTAGGGGCGCAGCATGTGTCCGCTGGCCACGACCACCGGCGCGACACTTTCGTGAAAAAGTTCGGCGGCGCGCTGAACGCGCGAGCCCCAGTAATCATCGTCGGCCAAAACGAGGATGGCATCGGCGGCGACGGGCGGCTCGTCTACAATCCAGAGATTTCCAGTTTCACGAAGGATGGGGCCGCGAAGCAAATAGAGGACGAACAACAAAGTGAGAACAGCGAGAAGTACGATTAATTTGAAGATGGCGCCGCCGCGCTCGCCAATTGTCTTGAGCCGGGAGGGTGGCGCGGGCTTCACGGGCTGGGATCCAATGAGCGAAGCTTTTCGGCCGCGGCTTCCGGCTCCAGCGGATTGAAGTAGACTTCCTTGATGCTGTAAGACTTGCTGCGCCTTTCGACGATGGGCAGCATTTCGATGTGCCAATGGTAGTCGTCGGCGATGGTGGTCCAATAATTTTTCATCTCCCCTTTATAGGAAGTTGTGTTGGGCGCGGTGTGGACCACCATGTGGTAGTCGGGTGTGAGTTTATCGATGCGACGGAGCAAGCGGCCGAGGAGCGTGGCCAGGTTCTTGCGGTTGGCGCCGGGCTTGGGCTGCTCAAAAAGGTGATTGTGCTTGCGGTGCATAAGCCAGACTTCAAAGGGAACGCGAGAAGCGTAAGGGCAGAAGGCGAAGTATTCGCCCTGAACGTCGACGACGCGTTTGGCGCGCTTTTCCTCCTGGCGAACAATGTCGCAAAAAACGCAGCGCTCCTTCTGGGCGAACCAGGCAGCGGAGGCGCGCAATTCATAGAGAATTCTGCGGGGGACGAAAGTGGTGGCGGTGACCTGAGAATGGGAGTGGTCCCATTCGGCGCCGGAGACGGGGCCCTGATTCTTGAACACGGTCACATATTTGAAGCGGCGGTCGCGCTTGAGCTCGAGGATCCTCTGCATGTACACGGAGAGAACGGAGTCAATTTCCTGGTCGGACATGAGGGAGAGGCGCTGGTCGTGCTTCGGGGTTTCGACGATGATTTCGTGGGCGCCTACCAAGCCCATGCGGTCATAGATGCCTTCGGCCTGGCGGCCAACTTCGCCCTCGATGCGATACAGCGGGTCGAGATGCGGAATCACACGGACTTGCCAGGGGCCCCCAGTGGGAACGGCGAGCAAATTCTCCTGTTCATCCTCATGTCCGGGGCAAAGAGGACAGCCGGCAGGCATTTCGACCTGCTCGGGATGCCCGATGACCACCCAACTTCTTGTAATCGGGTCTTTGCGAAGTTCCATGCAGGGAGATTATACCGAAACGAGGTCGTTCGGGTTCGCAGCGGCCACGGGAACTTGTTGCTCGGATGGAACGATATCGGTGGGACGGTTCAGATCGTTGAGCTTAACGCGAAAAACTTTCTTGGCGAGGCCAAGTTTCTTGAGCGTCCAAATGCCGTACCAGTTGAAATCGACTTCATACCATTTCAGGCCGTGGCGTGAAGAGACGGGATGGGCGTGGTGATTGTTGTGCCAACCTTCGCCCCAAGTCAGCAGAGCGACAACTAGATTGTTGGTGGAGTTGTCGGAGGTCTTAAACCGGCGCGAACCCCAAAGGTGCGTGGCGGAATTGACGAGCCAGGTGGCGTGAAGACCAACCACGGTCCGGAGGAAAATCCCCCAGAGAAAAACAGACCATCCGCCCCAGGCCAAAAGGATGGCGCCAAGCGCAATCATAGGGACGTAGTGGTATTTGGTGATCCAGACGTGGAATTTGTCCTTGGCCAAATCAGGAACGAATTTGGTCAATGTCGTGGTGTCATGGTGCATGGACCTGCCGATTAGGATCCAGCCCATGTGCGCCCACCAGGTTCCGTCCACGGGCGAGTGCGGATCGCCTTCTTTATCGGAATATTTGTGGTGGATGCGGTGAGTGGCGACCCAGAAAATCGGTCCGCCTTCCAAGGCGAGGCAGGAGAAAACCGTGAGTGTGTATTCGACCCAGCGTGGAGTCTTATAGCCGCGGTGAGTGAGCAGGCGGTGGTAGCACATGCCAATGCCCAAGCTGCCCGAAATCCACCAAAGGAATATGGCGACAAAGAGAGCTTTCCAAGTGAAAAAGAAAAGTGCGACGATGGCGCCGAGATGGAATAAGGTCATGAAAGAGGTGGTGACCCAGTTGATCCTATCGTCTCCGGCATAGGTCCTGCCCAAATCGTCGATGGTCATGGGGACGGAATTTCCTTCGGCTTTATTCAAGTTGACACATTCCCGGCCAGCATTCCGCATGCGCGCCGATTTCTAAATGACCTGAATTGAGTGCGTCCTCTAAAACGTTGCGGCCCACCAGCGGGAAACAAACTCAGAGCACCGCGTATAAGCATAACAGGATTAGAGGCCAGTCGAACAAAAAATCTTCGGAAGATATTCTGATCGCACAATGAGACAGCCCCTGAAACGCACTCAATTGTGAGCAAAATCACAATTTAAGGCCCGTACAGGGGAATTCATAACTTGTGAGTCTCCTCCTCATAAACGTTGCCCCATTCGGACGGCAAAAACTGTTCACAATTGAACAGAATGAGTTGATTGGCGAAATAGCCCTTCGCGCTCCCCAATTCCCAGGCAGGCCGCAAGCCGCGACCCTGACGAAGCAAGACTGACATGTTGATGGTAGGGGGTCTATAGTACTGTGCGGAAATGCGGCAATAGCCGGGAAACTTTTGCGGCAAGACTGTTGGTGGAAGTTGGTCGTTCCGATGCGAAATTTAGAGAGAGGTGATGGTCAATGAACAAGGGCGCGGACCTCATTTTCAATACTGTCAAATGGACTTTCCGTTTTTTTATTTGCACTCTTTTTGCATTTGCGCTGTCCTCTATGGGCGAGCCGTCTTTGCAGGCGCAATCCAAAACCAGCACTGAACCTCTCCAGCAATTGAATTCGTCCATCGAAGGCCTGATCCGCAAGGTTTCGGGGAGCGTTGTCCAGATTCTGGTGACGGGATATGGGGCAGTGGAAGAAAGCGACCACGCCCGGACGGATCTGATCGTCGGACGAGAACGGGCGATTGGATCAGGGTTCATCATTGATTCAGGCGGATACATTCTGACGAACGCACATGTGCTAAAAGGAGCGCAGAGGGTGCGCGTGGTTTTGCCGGCGGCATCCGCGAGCTCGAATCCGGTTACTCCCGTTTCCGCGCAAGTTGCCGTGGTTCCCGCGCGGATCGTTGGAATGGCGGAAGATATCGATTTGGCGCTCATCCAAGTGGACAACAAGAATCTTCCGGCACTTCCCGTGGCCAAGTATGAAGATTTGGTGCAGGGAGAACTGGTGTTCGCCTTCGGAAGCCCCGAGGGGCTTCGGAACACGGTGACCATGGGAGTGGTGAGCGCAACGGCCCGACAGACGGAAACGGATTCTCAGCTCGTGTATATTCAGACGGACGCACCCATCAATCCGGGCAATTCGGGCGGGCCGCTGGTCAACGTGAATGGCGAAGTGGTAGGCGTAAATACATTCATCCTTACGCAATCGGGTGGAAACGAAGGATTGGGATTCGCCATCCCCAGCAACGTAGTAAGCATCACGTATAGCCAGATTCGAAAGTTTGGGCACGTTCATCGCGCGCAAATCGGGGTCAGCGTCCAGACAATTACATCCTCATTAGCAAGCGCACTGCATCTCCCAAAGGACTATGGCTTGATCATTTCCGATGTTCTGCCCCGCAGCCCGGCCGAAACAGCGGGGCTGCAAGTCGGAGACATACTCCAGAAGGTGGATGGCAAGCCGGTGGATAACATCCCTTATCTAAGCTTCCATCTCATGGCGTTGGAGGCGGGAGACAAGATACACCTCGAAGTTCAGCGTCGCGCAGACCATCTGACCTTCGATGTACCCGTGGCCATTCCTCCTCACCAAGTGGATCAAATGGCCTTGCTCGCCAACCCAGATAATAGCCTGATCCGGCCACTGGGGGTTCTGGGGATTGAAATTGACGAGTCCATTGCGGCGCAACTGCCGGGTCTCCGCGACCCGCATGGAATTTTGGTGGTGGCCAAGTCGGCGGAGTATACCTCCGAAGCTCCGCTGACCACCGGGGATGCGATTCGTTCAGTGAATGGACTCGGCGTGGGAACGCTGGACGACCTTCGGACTGCGCTTAAGGCGATTCCGGCGAGGACTGCGATTGCATTGCAGATTCAGAGGAACAATGGGTTGCTGTTTTTGGCGTTCAGGTTGGAAGAGCAGTGAGGAGTCTTTCCATTCGCTCAGCCATACGTTCGGAAAGCTGGATAGGCCGATGCGACGGGCCACTGAATCTTACATTGGCGTCAAGAATCTTCAGGTCTTCCCGCGCTTGAGTCGTGGCGGCCACTGGTCCTTCGAGTCCGCTTGTCGCGGACTCTCGGGAAGACAGCGTCAGGATTGGGCTCAACTCTTGAGTAATTAAATTGGGGGCGAACTATGGGGGCGATTTACCAGGATTTGCGGTATGCGCTGCGGATGTTTTTGAAGAATCCGGGGTTCACTGCGGTGGCCATATTGACGCTGGCGCTGGGGATTGGGGCGAACACCGCGATATTCAGCGTGGTGAACGCGGTATTGCTGCGCCCGCTGCCCTACAGCAATCCTGCGCGGCTGTGTTTCTTGTTTGAGCGGCTTCCCTCGGCGCCGATTGTTGGGCCGTCCTATGAGAACTGGATGGACTTTCGGGATCAGGGGACTTCATTTGACGGGGTGGCGGCGGTGCGCAGCACTACGTTTACTTTAACGGGTGCGGGCGAGCCAGAGCGAGTGTTCGGACAGATGGCAACGGCCAATTTTTTCCCCTTAATGGGTGTGAACGCGACGCTGGGGCGAACATTCCTCGCGGAAGAAGATCGTGCGGGAGGGCCGCCCGTCGCGGTGATTACATTTGGATTCTGGCAAAGACATTTTGGAGGGGCGCAAGATGCGCCGGGAAAGAATGTAACGCTGGACAATCAGAGCTACACCATTGTTGGGGTGCTTCCCGCGAGCTACCAGTTCATTCAACCGATTGACGTGATGGTGCCGTTTGAGCCGTGGGCAAAAACGTTGCCGGACGATCGGAATTGGCATCCGGGGATTAATGCCATTGCGCGGCTGAAGCCGGGCGTGACTCTGGAGCAGGCGCAGGCGGAAATGGCGACGATTGCCAAGCGGTTGGAAAAACAATATCCGATTTATGACACTGACATGGGCGCGACCGCGGTGGGGATGCACGACCAGTTTGTGCAGAATGTCCGGCCGGCGCTGCTGGTGCTGTTGGGCGCGGTGGGACTGGTGCTGCTGATCGCCTGCGGAAATATTGCGAATCTGCTGCTGACGCGGGCGACAGGGCGGCGACAAGAGATTGCGGTGCGCATGGCCATGGGGGCAGGGCGGGCGCGGATACTGCGGCAACTGCTCACGGAAAGTGTGGTGCTTTCGTTTGCGGGGGCGGCAGCGGGATTGCTGCTGGCGTGGGTATCCATGGCGCCGCTGATCAAGCTGGCGTCCACCAACGTGCCGAACGTGGGGCCGATTGGACTGGACATGCAGGTGCTTTCCTTTGCGGCGGTGGTAGCGCTATTTTCGGGAATTCTGTTTGGGCTGGCTCCGGCGCTGCAGACGGCGCGGCTGGATTTACGCGGAATGTTGAATGATGCTTCGCGGGGGTCAACGGGCAGCGGGCGTCACATTCAATTGCGAGGTGTGCTGGCGGTTGCGGAAGTGGCCCTGGCGATGGTGTTACTGATTGGAGCGGGTCTGCTGCTGCGGAGCTTTGAACGGCTTCAAGATGTGTCGCCGGGATTCCAGCCGGCGCATTTGCTGGTGGTGGATGTGCCGCTGTCAACGCGGGCCATGCCCAAGTCGGCGCAAAGGATGGATTTTTTTGACCGGCTGATTCAACGCACCGGCGCTCTGCCGGGAGTTTCGGGTGTGGGAGCAGCAACGTCGCTGCCGGTGAGCGGAGGCGGGAGCGCGATCCATTTCAATATTGAAGGCCGCGCGCCGAAGACGGCGCATGATTACATTATTATCGGATACCGGCCCGTGGCTCCGGCGTATTTGCAGACGCTGCGGGTTCCGTTGATGCAGGGACGGCTGCTTGCGGATTCGGACACGGAGAAATCAGAGTACGTGGCGGTTGTGAATGAAGCCATGGCGCAGAAGTTTTTTCCGGGCGAGTCTCCGCTGGGAAAGCACATTCAAATTGGGGCGTTGCCCAGTACCGAAGTGCCGTGGATGCGCGTTGTCGGTGTGGTGGGGGACCTGAAACAGAATCTGGCGAGTGATCCAATGGCGGAGATGTACCTACCAGTTCGCCAAGCGGACGCGATGATTCCGATCTTCTCGCTTTCGTTTGTGCTGAGAACTGAGGGGGACCCGTACTCGCAAGTTTCCGCGTTCCGCTCCGTGGTGCACGATCTGAACCCTGACCAGCCAATCGTGAAAATCCGGACGATGGAAGAAAACATTTCTACTTCCGTGAGCTTGCCGCGGTTTCGCACGGTGCTGCTGGCGATTTTTGCGACAAGCGCGCTGCTGCTTTCGGTGGTGGGGATCTATGGGCTGATGGCATACACGGTGAGCCAACGTGTGCATGAAGTGGGGATTCGCGTGGCGTTGGGGGCGCAGGGCTCGGACATTTTGCAGCTGATCGTGGGGCACGGATTGAAGCTGGTGCTGATTGGAGTGGCGATTGGGCTGGCGGGGTCGTTTGGGCTGACGCGGTTGCTGGCCACGTTCTTGTATGGAGTGACGGCGACGGACCCGGTGACGTTTGGGGGAGTGGCGATCACGTTGATTGTGGTGGCGATGGCGGCGTGCTACATCCCGGCGCGGAGGGCGACGAGGGTGGATCCGATCGTGGCGCTGAGGTATGAGTAGCTTCAGGAAGACAGATTCCGCGGAGGACGCGGGTTAAATTGGCGGCGAGAGACTTCAGGTCTTCAACCCGACCTGAGCTAGACGAGCCTGAGCTACACGAACTTGAGGTTCAAAATCCAAAACAAGGCAAGGGGAAAAGGAAAGGCCGCGAGCTGGTCAGGGGGATGACAACTCGCGGCCAGGGGGTTGATACGAGGCATGGGCCGGAAAAAATTCGCGCTTACGGGCTAGGTGACGATACTCGCCCAGTTGTCCTCTTCCACCGCCAGGATCATGTTCTTGAAAACGTCTACGTCCCAGCCGTCGCCTACACGAAATCGAACAGCGTCTTCGGATTCGCCAACGATGGTGCCGCGCAGAGGAACCCGCAGCTCGCCCGTGGCGACTTGTAGAACCACATGCTGTCCTACCCAAGCTTCGTAGACGCTAGGCATTTTGATTCCCTCGATTAAGAGAATACTTGCAAGCTGTGTGCACTTTGCCGGACACAATTGTGCAAGCAAATGGTACTAGTGCTCCAAAATGGTAGAACTGAAGTACTGTTATTGCTTGAAGCACAAATATTGGGGTGGGAAAGTTCCAAGAAATTCGACAAGAAAAAAAACAAAACAACGAATTTTCGCGAGCTCAGGCCACAGCAAAACAGCGTCCCTTGGCTTCCGAAGTACCTCAGTACCGTTCAAATGAATCTGGCGGTTCATTGGTACCGGCGCATCCGTGATGAAAGAATGGGTTCAGTTATGGCTCGCCGCGCATTCACGCAAACGACTGTGAACCACCGCGGCGAGCACCTTGTAGGAATAAGGCAGGGATGCGGACGACAGAGGGTGCTGCGATGATCCTGAAATCAACATTTGATTTGTGGACGACGGTTGCAATCCTGAGTCTGGCGTGGCAAGAAAGCTGCGAGAACCCCGCGGTTTTCTGCTACCGTATTGGACGAGAGGTTTTTGTCCGGCGCAGCACACTAATTCCGCTTCGTAACGAAGACGAATGCTCGAGTCCATCAGGCACCTATTTCATACCCTCTATGACGTCCAGGGATTAATCCACTGGGGCGGAACTCTGCTGGTTTGCACGATCGTTTTTGTTGAGACGGGCTTCTTCGTAGGCTTTTTCCTTCCGGGCGATTCCCTGCTGGTCACTGCTGGAATAGTTGCGGCCGCCGGACTCCTGAATGTATGGACCCTAGTGCCGCTGGCGATCTTGTGCGCAATTGCGGGTGATCAGGTGGGATATTGGATTGGGCGGCAGGCGGGGCAGGCGCTCTATAGCAGGCCCGATTCGCTGATATTTAAGAGGAGGCATCTGGAGAGTGCGCACCATTTTTATGAGACGCACGGAGGGAAGACCATCATTTTGGCAAGGTATGTGCCCATCGTGCGTACGTTTTGCCCGCCGGTGGCCGGCGCGGCACGGATGAAGTATTCGCTTTATTTGACGTACGACATTGCCGGCGGAACCCTTTGGGTGGGGAGTATGATTTTGGGTGGATTTGGCGTGGGGAAATTGATGCCCGGGTTAGGCGAGCGGATTCATTACGTGATCCTAGTGGTAGTGTTTCTTTCGTTGCTGCCGGCGATTATTGGGGCGATTCGGGCGCGACGTGTAGCGCGGCCGGCGACGGGCTCTGCTCCGGAAATTGAACGAGATTGAAGCACTTCGATAAAGATGGAACACGCGCGCGGACATTCCTCAGGAAAACCTAGGATTGAAGCAATCATTCTTGATATTGGGCGAGTGATTGTGGCGCTCGATCCGGCACGGGCGCTGCCTGCATTCCAGGGAGCCGCCGCGACAGGCGCGAGTGAGAAATTGTCAGGGGGGAGAATCTGGGCAGCGATTCAGCTAGACCCGCTCTGGAAGGGATTTCAGGAGGGTCGTGTTTCACCGCAGGAGTGGTATGTGAACCTTACCCGGCGGTTTGGAGTGCGGGTGAGTTTTGAAGAATTTGTGGCGGCCTGGAATAGCGTGATACTGCCGAAGACCTTGCTGCCGGACCGGCTGTTCGAAAGGCTGTCGCGGCGTTGCAGGCTGGTGCTGCTTTCAAATACTGATCCGATTCATGTTGCGCACATGGAGGCGAATTTCAGTTTTATGCGGTACTTTCCAGCGCGGATATATTCCTGCGCGGTGAGGGCGACTAAGCCCAGCCCGGTGATTTTTCGGGCGGCACTTCGGGCGGCGGATGCGCCTGCTTCACGGGTCATGTTCGTGGATGATGTTCGGGAGTATGTGCTGGCTGGGCGGCGGATGGGGCTGGATGGGGTCCAGTTCCGCACAATGGCGCTTCTGGAGAGCGCGTTGCGGGTCAGGCGGCTGCTGTAGGACGGGATAGTCGTAGGGGTTTGTGGCGCGTCTGGCGGCCAGGTGTTGATTGTGGCAGGAACCCTCGGGGCTTCACCCCCATCCGGACTAATCCACCCAAACGTATATCTGGTTTGGCCGCGTTTGAATGCCGAACGGTTGCTGAATTTGGTTTGAAAAGGAAAAGATTTGCTCAGTCGGTTACCCCTCTCATACCGCGGAAATCATATCTAATTGAAAATACAGGGACTTAATGCGAGCGGCTTCATTGGAGACGTGGCACCGGGATTGCCTTTCTTTGGGGGAAGTCGCCCAGGACCATTCTGGTGAGCGCTTCGACGATTTTAGGTTTTCGCGACTGGAGAGATGGAGATGCGAAGTGAAATCGTTTCCGCGCCTAGGGCGCTTGGAGGAAACAACGTGCGAGCTCTGATGAAGACTCTGACCATTCCAGCAACGGAATCACAGTTGAGCGTCGCGCTGGCCCTCAGCGTTCTGGTAATGAGCTTAATGCTATGGGGCATTCTCTGGCAGGCGAACATCATTTCGCAGCAGCGTGAAGCCATCCGCTGGTTGTGGTCGCTGCACGGCGGGCACGTAGGGTAGGGCCGGGATCAGGAAGTCCAAATTTCTCTCTCAGCAGTAGTTCTCTCCTCTGACAGCAGTAAACGGGCCGCCCTCCCCCCAGGGCGGCCCGTTCCATTTGTGTGGGAATCCCAATTCAAATTTGTACCTCGACGTTCGCTGCAAAATAAATTCAGGGCCGATTGGGAATTAAGGAATGGAGATTACTTCACGAAGAGGGCTTCGCGGACTTGATCCCTGCCGAGATAAGTTTTGGATGTGTGGAAGTGGGAATAAACGTCAAGGATCTCGCGGTTCTGGAAAATGCGCGCGTGGGGAAAGACGCAAGGGGCAGGCACCAATTCGATAGATCGCTCATCCAAAACGCGATAGCGAGTGAACTGGGCGGGCCGCTGACTATGGAATACGGACATGATTAGCCCGCCGTCGCGGACCAACCGGCCGAGGCGCTCCGCCGCGCGGCGCATCATGTCATTGTCCAGATAATCGAGAAGGTCCCAGGCGAGTATGGCGTCAAATGACCCCGACGGAAAATTCAGATTGGCGTCGAGAAAACGGTCCGCAACTTCCCCGCGAGTAATTCTCTTTTCGTCCACGGGGAGATATTTCTGTTGGTCGGCATAATCCTGAGAATATGCTTTCCAGCCAGTAAGAACATCTTCCGTGGAAACCTTGAAACCGCGCTCCAGGAAAAAGCTGACCGTGGATTGCCACACGGGACCCAGGTCCAGCAAGGTTCCGCGACCTAGGCCGCTCAAATGCCACAGGAAATCCTTCAGGCTGTTGGAAGCGCGAATGGTGCGGGGGGCAAAAGATGGGCCGGCGGGTGAAACGGAGGGGCTATGAACCTGGGGACGGGGCGGGGTGATGCCGGGTGCAGAATTTCCCGACGGCGTCGCCGGAGTTGCCAGGCGACCGTGCCCCATCCTCAAAATGTTCAAAAAGCTCATCCGTTATCCGATCCGTCAAATGCCCGCTACAGACTCACTACGCGATGTTATCGTTCCCGTTGGTCGACACACCAACAACACTCTCATGAGCAAGCGAAGAACCAGTCGGTCCGCTTGAGGAAGGCACCTGATTTGAGACACTTGCGCCGTTCCCTGACGTGGGCTGTGAGGAAATTGGCGCACCATTCGTGCCCTTATTGTGCTGGACAGGGCGCTCGGCCGGGCGGCTGGACTTCTTCTCCCGAGCCTCCGCCACTTCCAGGTTGCCGCTGACCATAGCACCTTCCTCGATGACCAAGCGTGGTGAGATGGAGTTTCCCTTCCACCGGCCAGTGTGGCCCACAAGGATGCGCTCGGAGGCGAGCAAGTTACCCTTTAGAGTGCCGCGGACAACAATCTCGCGGGCTTCAATATCGCCGATCACGCGGCCTTCCTGACCAATCAAGACGCGGCTGCCGGCCAATCGGAGAGAGCCATGGACTTCGCCATCCAGCTGGATGTCTTCATTGCCGGTGACTTCTCCCTTGATGCAAATACCTTTGCTCACTAGGCTTGAAAGAGTCTTGGGCACTACGGGTTCAATTACTTGGGGTTTTGGGGGTGGCGCCACTACTGGGGTTGGTGGCGTAACCACAACGTTCTGCGGGGACGGAGATACCTTGGGTTCATCTTGCCTGCGCCACATCATTTCCTCCTCAGAAAGTGTCTCGGTGGGGTCGCTTCGGTGGGTGCCCCGTGACACTGCTAGAGGGGCGAAATATAGTACACCGTGAATATGAATGGCAATGGGAAAAGAGGCCAGAAAAGGTACAGGGGGATTCTTTTGAGTAACTGTCCTTTTTGATTTATCCGGCGATACGTCCATAATTAATAAACAGATGAAAACTAGCAAAGCGCAACAAAATAGGTTCGTGGTGGTGCGGATTGTCACAACGAGGCGTGACTTGCATCACTGCCGATGACAGGCAATGCAGGTAAAAGTTAGGCAACGAAGGAAAGAGGCTGCTCTGGCAGGGTTCCGCGTTTGACGGATCCGAGAGATCCCAAGCGCAGAGAACCCGAATCTGGCAAGAGCCTGATAAGGGACTTGCAGGCGGTGCCCAGGGAGCGGCCTCACCCTTCACCTTGGACGGGTTAAGGCAGCGGTCAACCACGAAGAGTGAACCGAAGCGCCCCGCAGTTTGGTGGCACCGGCCGGTCACGGCCGGAATCTCATCGCAGCCAGCCGCTGCCTTTGTTTTTCAAATTCGCGCAGTGTCCCGAGGTTCACAGTAGCGGAAAGCGCGATGGGTCATTTCCTCCGTTTTTCCGCAGCTTATCTGGCCGTGACCGCACACACGTTCAAGGGTGACTTCAAGCACAGCATCGGCGGCCGGCTTCCACTACACAATAAAGAACGGCCGGAAGTAACGGCAAAGGAGAACGACAATGAAAGTGAAAGAAGTAATGATGGGGACACCAGCATATTGCACACTGGAGACCAATCTGGCCTCCGCAGTAGAAATTATGTGGAACCGAAACTGCGGGATTCTGCCTGTGGTGGATGCCGAGGAAAAAGTGGTCGGAGTGGTGACGGACCGGGACATCTGTGTCGCTCTGGGAACCCGAAACCGATTGCCGGGAGAGATTCTGGTCAGCGAAGTTGCACTCGCCAAGCCATTTACGTGCGCGCCGGACAATGACGTCAATACAGCCCTGGCAACCATGAAGGAAGCCAAGGTACGGCGTCTTCCCGTAGTAAATTCAGAAGGCAAGCTCGAAGGGATCCTGTCCATGGATGATGTGGTGCGGCACTCGGACGCACAAGTAGGGGGAAAGCCGTCCCCACTCACGCACGACATAGTTGTGGAGACGCTGAAGATGGTGTACGCGCCACAGTTGCCACGAATAGTGCCGCACTAGGCGTGCGGAGCTGAAGCAAAGCGAGGCAATCCTGAACGTGATGGTGTGGGCGGGCTGCTGACTTGGGCTGCGGTCAGCGCATGGATCATCGAACAAGGATGGGGTTCGGAGAATAAGTATTCAGTGATGCATGTCACTATGGATGGTTTCACAGGTCACAGCGAGGCAGGTGTATTCGGTGCACGATGGGGGTTGGGAGGGGTGCCATGTCAAAGGTGGAGTCTATTTCACAGATATCAATAAAGAATATTCTTTTCCTCACTGACTTCTCGGAGCCTTCTGAGGCGGCGTTGCCGTTTGCGGCAAGCATTGCGCGGAGGTTAGGCGCAAAAGTATATGCGTTGCATCTATTCCTGCCTGCGGCGTACTCCTATACGACGCCCGAGCTGACCGTGGCGGCGATCGAGGCGGAAGAGGAAGGCGCGAAGGTGGAGATGCAGGCAGTGGAATCCCAGCTTGCAGGCCTGGCTCATGAATCCGTCGTGGAACGTGGGGTGGGGGTATGGGATGGAGTCGAGCAATCGATACGAGACCTCCACATTGACCTGGTTGTATTGGGTACGCACGGGCGAACACGCGCTGAGAAGTTCCTGCTGGGTTCCGTGGCAGAGGAGATTTTCCGGCGTTCGCCGGTTCCGGTGCTCACGATCGGCCCAGGGGTACGGAGCAGTGTCCATAGTGGAGGGCGATTTCATCGAGTATTATTTGCAACGGATTTCACGGCCCCCTCGCTGTCTGCCGCCCCGCATGCCGTGTCTCTGGCTCAGGAAAATCAGGCTGGCCTCATCCTGGTACATGTGATGCGCCACCCCCGGCAGCGAAACGCCGAAGAGAAGAAACAATTTGAGTTGTCCGTGGCCGAAGCCATCCACAAACTATATGAAACGGTTCCGAAGGATGCGGAGCTGCATTACCAACCGGAGGTCGCGGTGGAGTACGGCGAGCCGGCGGAGCGAATCGTGGAGACGGCTAGAGAGCGCGGCGCGGATTTGATTGTTCTGGGTGTTCGCGATGCCAAAGGCCATATCGGCGCGGCTACACACCTGGAGCGAGCAACGGCGCACAAAGTGGTGGCGCACGCTGCGTGCCCAGTGCTCACGGTGCGAGGGTAGGGTCTCCAGCGATCGAATCTTGGCTAATTGAGTCTTGCCTCAGAGTCGTCCCGGCAAAACCTGCCGGGTCGCAGAAAAAGCGAAAACTCCGCTATTGAAGTGGTCTGTTGGGGGAATGAATTCCCCCTGCAAATGACTGGGCCTGTTGTCGGAACTAAAGTTCCGAACCCTTCAAGGAATGAGCCCCCCTGGAAATTCGCGCGGCCGATGAATCAGATTGCAGCGAAGCTCTCGAGGGCGGCGCGATTCGGGATCATCAGAGTCGAACCCTTAAGAGTTACAAGCCGCTTATCTCTGAAGTCGCTCAAGGTGCGGGTGACGGTCTCGCGGGAGCTGCCGATGAATTCGGCGATCTCCTCATGAGTCAAAGGAAGATGGCTCTTGGTGCCGTTCTTGGTTTGCTCCGCCCCAGCGGACCATTCGAGTAGCAAGCGGGCCAGCTTTGCGGGAGCGGATGCAGAAAGGCCAACCGTTCGGAGCTGCTCGCAAGCGCCGTGATAATTTGAGCTCAACTGTTTGACTACGGCATGCGAAGCTTCGGGATTCTGAGTCATGAAGCGGAGGAACTCGTCCCGGCGGACAAAAGCTACCTGGCAGGGATGGAGAGTCTCGGCGGTGACCTCATAAGGTTTTCCCGAAAGCGTGGCCATCAGGCCGAGAATCTCGCCCGGCCGGGCAATCCTGAGGATGAGCGTCTTACCTTCGCGGGAATTGATGGAGAGCTTTACCTCCCCTTCACAGAGGACAAATACGCCGCGGGGATCCTGGTTCTCCATGAAGAGGATGGCGCCGGCCGGATAGGCGGCTGTGGACTTGGCGGCATCCAGGTCTTTCAGTCCTTTGGAAGACATGTTGCAAAAAAAACCAGCCTTCTTGATCTTGCAGGATTGGCAGCCATCGCTCATTTCAAAACCGTATGGTCCTCGCATATTACTTTCCCTCCTCGTGGTCGTGTTCGATTCTGTGCTGTGCTTCTTCGGCGAAATACTTAATCAACGGAGTGTTGGCAATGAATTCCGCACCGGTTCTATTGTAGATTTCGGCCAGAAGTTCCCTGGCAACTGAATTCATCTGAGTGACTCCACGCAAATCCACGGAAAGCTTCCGGGAGCCAAGCGAAGCAGCGACTGAATGCCAAGCCTGTTGGAATTCGTGAACCCAGGGGCCAGTAACGCTGCCTTCGAGTTGAAGGGTGGCGGCATCTGGTCTCTCGTATTTCGTGATCTTTAGCATGGTGTTGAACTGTGGTCCGACACATATATGGCAAGCCTGGAGCCAAAGTCAGATGATTCGGAACGGGACGGATTTGACCAATGGAATCAATCCGGTAATGGAGATCACAGATAGGGAGGTAACGGGTCACGCGGCAATGTGACGATGAGCACTGACGAAATACCGTCAGGAATGACTACATATAGTCTTCGCGTTCGATTCCCAGCTTTTTCAGCTTGGAATTCAAAGTAGTGCGCTTGAGGCCGAGGCGGGCAGCGGCGCCCTTTGGCCCTGCGATGAGGCCGTGGGTTTCGCGGAGGATGCCGAGAATGTGTTCCCTTTCGGTGGACTCGAGAGTAGCGTCATTTTGGGAGGCTGGTTCGGCGGACATTTCAAGCTCTGCCAAGGGTATGCGAAGAGTCGGCCCTTTGGAGAGAATCACAGCCCTCTCGATGAAATTTTCGAGTTCGCGGATGTTGCCGGGCCACTGCCATTTCGTGAGAGCCTTCATAGCGTCGCCGGGGATGGACTCTATTTGCTTGCCCATTCTGCGGGCGTGCTTGGCGACGAAATAACGGACGAGAAGGGGAATGTCTTCGCGACGCTGGCGCAATGAGGGAAGGGTGATGGGGAAAACGCGCAAGCGGTAGTACAGGTCATTTCGGAACTGCCGGTCCGCAACCATTTTTTCAAGATTCCGATTGGTGGCGGCGATTAGGCGAACATCGACCGGAATGGTGCGGCTGCCACCAAGGCGCTCGAATTCCTTTTCCTGAAGGGCGCGCAATACCTTGGGCTGGAGTTCGGGCTGAAGATCCCCGATTTCATCGAGGAAAAGGGTGCCCTGGTGCGCCAGCTCCAGCCGGCCAATTTTTTGGGCAATGGCGCCAGTGAAGGCGCCCTTTTCGTGGCCGAACAGTTCGCTTTCCAGCAGGCCGGTGGGAATTGCGGCGCAGTTTAATTTGACGAGCGTGCGATCGCGGCGGGAGCTGAGTTGATGGATGGCCCGTGCGACCAAATCTTTTCCCGTGCCGGTTTCGCCCAGGATGAGGACGGTGACATCCGTGGCGGCAACAGTTTCAACCTGCCTTAAGACTTTTTTCAGATCCGGCGATTCGCCGATGATGTCTTCAAAATCATGCTCGAGATCAAGTTCTTCCTCAAGATATTGCTTCTCGCGGTCTTTGCGGAGTAAGGCTTCCTCAAAGCGTTTCTTTTCTGTGAGGTCACGGATAACGCTGAGGACGACTTTCCCGTCTCCTGTGTCAACGGGGCTGAGCATAATGTCCACAGGAAATTCGGAGCCGTCTTTGCGGCGGCCATAGAGTTCGAGTCCCATGCCCATTGGGCGGGTTTGAGGATGGAAAGCATAGTCCTTTCGGTGGGCCGGGTGGGCCCGGCGGAAGCGTTCGGGAATCAGAATTTCAACGGACTGGCCGAGCAGTTCGGAGCGGTCATAACCGAAGAACTTTTCGACTTGTCCATTGACCTCAGCAATTTTTCCTTCCAGGTTGGAGACAATAATGGCGTCGGGCGAGAATTCAAAGAGCTTCTCGAACAAAGCCTGGGAAGAGGCTGTTCTCTGGGTGGTTGGGCTGCTCATTCTTGGTCGCCGAGGTTAAGCGAGCAAAGTTACAACTCCTTGAAAGGATGAGGATAACTCAGGAATGGCGTCTGGAGGAAATATTCGGGCCGCTGAGACGTGGAAGACGCCGGGATTCAGCGGCGAAATAAGCGGAGACAGCAATAGCGCGTAATTCAGGATTTGAAATTGACACCTGAGCGCCCATGTTGCGAGGGGCGGTGATTTTCAGGTGCGGGCAACTTCGTCCATATACGCCTGGGCTGGATGCGAATGCCTAACCGAAAAATACGCATTCATCAAATATTGAGCGACCATCCGCTGCGTATTGAAGAACGAGCCGTTTAAAGCGATGGAGTGTCGCATTACCTCGGCGTAGGCATTGTGCCGCCCATAGAACATGGGCAGGATAATGTCCTCGAGCTTGTGATAGAGCGAGGTGACCTCATCGGCGGGAGAATCCGGAATTTCCGCTTCCCCGATGTCCCAGCCGGTCGCTCCTTCCACGCAGCCTTCCCTCCACCAACCGTCAGGGATGCTCAAACTGGGGACACCATTCAGCGCGGCCTTCATACCACTGGTGCCGGATGCTTCAAAGGGACGCTGCGGAGTATTCAGCCAAAGGTCCACGCCGCTGGTGATGAGCTGGGCCCAGCGCATGTCATAATTTTCGACGTAGACAATCCGGAGATGGTCTTTCATAGCAGCAATCATTTCAAACACGCGGCGAATCAGCGCTTTGCCCGGCTCGTCGTTGGGATGAGCTTTGCCACCGTAAATTACTTGGATTGGGCCGACTTGCTGGACGATGCGTTTCAAGTGGTCAAGATTGGAAAACAACAGGTCGGGACGCTTGTAAGCCGTGGCGCGCCGGGCGTATCCAAGAGTCAAGGAAAACTCGTCCAAGCGGACACCGGTGGCCAGATTGATTTCTTCAAATAATGTTTTCTTGGCTATTGCGTGAGCGGCGACGATGTCCTGGAGGGGAATGCCAATGGCATACCGTAAGTAAAGGTTGTCGCGACGCCACTCAGGCATATACCGGTCAAAGAGCTCTTGAAAAGGTGGGGATGTCCAGGTGGTGGCGTGCACGCCGTTGGTGATGGCATGAATCGGATAATCGGGAAACATTCCCCGTGAAACTTCGCCATGGTTCATGGCGACGCCGTTTACATAGTGTGAGGCGCGGAGCCCCAGAAGCGTCATATTCAAGGTGTTTTCGGTGAATGCGCCCAGCTTTTCGAGCAAGGTGACGCGGTCGTCGCCCAAGACCTGGCGCACCAGGTCCTTGGGGAATTGATCGTGTCCAGCGGGGACCGGGGTGTGGGTGGTGAAAATACACTTACGCCGGAGGAAATTTTGATCCTCATCGGTGACTTCCAGCGATTTCCGTACCTCCAGAAGGGATTCGAGAAGCGCGAGCTTGAGTAACGAGGCATGGCCCTCATTCATGTGATAGGTGAGGAGGTACTTGCATCCGAAGGCCCGGAGAATTTCCATGCCGCCAATTCCGAGAATGGCTTCCTGGCAAAGCCGAAAGTGTTCGTCGCCGGCGTAGAGCTGGTCGGTAAGAGTCTGGTCGAAAGGACTGTTTTCAGGAAGAGCGGTGTCCAGGAGAAAAACCGGAATAAGATGACCGCCGATTCCGTGAATGGAGTACTGCCAGGCCCGCACCGTGACTTTCCGTCCCTCAATGACGATGGATGCACGCGTGTTCGTGGATTCCAAGAGGTCTGCGGGATTCCAGATTGATGGAGTCTCCGACTGATTTCCATATTCGTCGAGGTGCTGCGTGAAGTAGCCCTTGCGGTGAAGCAAAGAGATTCCCGCAGTGGGCAAACCTGCATCCGCCGCGGATCGCAAAGTGTCGCCCGCAAGGATCCCAAGCCCCCCCGAATAGGTCGGGATGTCGGGGCTCAAGGCAATCTCCATTGAAAAATACGCGGTGCGGATTTGATTGGGATTTACGTCCATCTGATCTCCACGATGAAGTGTCCAGTTAAATTGATAAACAGATTGTGACACGAATCACATGGCGGCGTGACAGGCGTCATCGTGGAGTTTCCAGCAATCAACTAATAAGAAGGCAGGCATAGGTTTCAGCCGTTAAGGGGGTGATATGACTTATTCGATTGGACCGCAAAGGCCCCAAGAGAAGAGGCTAGTAATTGTCAAAATCGTGGATGCCGCCCAGTGCCTTAGGGAAATTTCCGCGGCGCTAGCGAGACGAGCTTATGAAATCTACCGGAGCCGTGGAGGCAACGCCGGACACGAGCTAGAGGATTGGCAACTGGCTGAAAAGGAGATCCTGCAACCGCTTTGTTGCGGCATGTTGGAATCGAAAGACGGAGTGACGGTGTCGGCGTTTTGTTCCAGCTGCGGCGCGAAGGACCTGGAAGAGATTGAAGTCTGCGTCGAGCCGCATCGTCTGATCCTTGTGGGAACAAGGCGATCACCGCACGGGTCCGGGGAAAACATTAAGGTTTACCGGGTGCTGACTCTGGAAGAGGAAACCGATCCGTCGTCGACGGATGTGACGATGGCTCAACACGGGGCGTTGCTTGAGGTTCACATCCGTAAGCTGCACAAGCAATCCCTCACGGAAAGCAAAGCAGCTTAAGTGGAGTTATTCGTCGATGCCGATCTATGGGCGCTGAAAAACCACAGATCACAATAAGACGGATCTAAATTGCCTGTGAGTTGTTGCCCCCGCATCAAAATTGGACTAGCATCCGCCCGTGCATTGGTCACGTTCCTCAGGTCCTAGGTCGTTCCTAAGAGGTAATTCGGTGCATGGCAAGGAATGACTCTGCAGACATGAGTTTTCCACCGACGGTGAAATTCGTTCAGCGCTGAGTTGTGGCATGATGCCAGTTGCCGTGGGCTTGAGTTTTCATATTATTCAGGCCGGCGCGGATTTCAGGCAATCTACGAGATGAACCCGCAGGAACCGGCATCGATTGGTGAAATAATTGCCGGTCGCTGAACCGAAGGCCCCAGGTCGCCAGAGGAGGGAAAGCAATGGAGATTTCAATCCGGCAAATGGAAAAGGCAACCATATTGGACATTTCCGGAAACATCAATTTGGAGTACTCGAGCGAAGTGCGGCGGAGACTCCTGCTCGAGATTCGTGGGAAGAGAACGCCCAAGTTGATCCTCAATATGAAGGATGTGAAGTACATCGATAGTTCCGGTGTTGCATCGCTGGTAGAAGGTCTGAAGGCGTCCCGGGACGCAGGATCGAAACTGATCCTGCTTAGTCTTAGCCCTAATGCGTATCAAGTATTACAACTCTCGAAGCTGCTGAGTTTCTTTGAAATCTGCGACAGCGAGGACAAGGCGCTGGAAGCCTAGCGCCGCGAGTCGAGGAAATACGGGTGCAGCCTCGAGGGTCATGGAACCTCTCGCAAAAATCGGCGAACTGGTCACGGATTGCCTGGCTTATCTCGGCTCCCTGGCATTTTTGATAGGCGGAGCCGCGTACAGTGCATTTGTCGGCCCGTTCCGCGGAAAACCCTTTCGCTGGCAGCGGGCACTTTCACAAGCGATGGAAATAGGTGTCCGTGCGCTGCCGATCCTTTCGCTGATTACCTTCTTTATCGGGTTAATCCTGGCGCTGCAAAGCGCGTACGAGTTGCGCAAATTGGGCGCTCTCAGTTTGGTGGCGACGGCGGTGGCCATCTCCGTGACGCGCGAATTAGGGCCGCTGATCACGGCCATTCTAGTGATCGGGCGTTCCGGGTCGGCGTTCGCGGCGGAGATCGGGACGATGCGGATTACCGAAGAAATCGATGCGCTTGAGACGATGGCGATCGAGCCGGTGGATTTCCTGGTGGCGCCAAAGTTCCTGGCGATGGTCGTTATGATGCCGTGTTTAACCATCTGGGCGAACACCATGGGTATTCTTGGAGGGTCGTTGTTCGGTGTCGCTCAGGCCGATTTTACCTGGGTTCGATACATGCGAAGCTCGCTCGACGCGCTGTACCTGCATGACATAACAACGGGATTGATAAAAAGCGTAATGTTTGGCATTACCATCACGGCGGTGGGTTGCTACGAAGGACTTTCGACCAGTGGAGGCGCGGAGGAGATTGGACGCTCGACAACGCGAGCCGTGGTCATGTCCATTTTCCTGGTGATCGCCGTTGATTTGGTGTTCACGGCATTATTCTTTTTTGCTGGAGAGAGTTGAAAGGCTGAGGAAGCGAAGGAATGGCAGAAAGCAAGAAAGAATCCGAGCGGACAGATGGCCCCATGATCTCCGTCCGAGATCTGCGCGTGCAGTACGGGGAGCGGGAAATCCTGCATGGCATCAGCTTCGATGTGGCGCGCTCGGAGACGCTGGTGATCTTGGGTGGGTCGGGGTCAGGGAAGAGCACGTTGCTGCGCGCATTGGTGGGCCTGCAAAAGCCCAGCGCGGGACAAATCTGGATGAGGGGCCAGGATATCGCGGACGTTACGCATCGGGGGCTGGACGAGATCCGCAAGAAAATCGGAATGTCGTTTCAGGGAGGAGCGTTGTTTGGATCGATGACGGTGGGGGAAAATGTGGCGCTCCCGCTGCGCGAGCACGCGAAACTCGAAGAGTCAACCATTGAGATCATCGTCCGGTTGAAGCTCGACCAAGTGGGGCTGACGGGATTTGAGAACTACATGCCGTCCGAATTGAGCGGAGGGATGAAAAAACGCGCGGCAGTGGCGCGCGCGCTGGCCATGGATCCCGACATTCTGTTTTTCGACGAACCGTCGGCAGGCCTGGACCCGATCATCGCGGCGGGGATCGACCATTTGATTAATCAATTGAAAAAAGCGTTTCACATGACGATTATCGTGGTGACGCATGAGCTGGCCAGCGCCTTTCTGATCGCCGACCGGATGGTGCTCATCGACAAAGGACAAATCGTGGCCATGGGTACGACGGAAGAGATGCGGTCCAGCACCCAGCCCCGCGTACGCCAGTTTCTGGACCGAGTTGCCGAATCGGAAGTGACGCAGGAATTGAATTATCTGCAGATGCTAACCGAGGGTATCGCCGGAACAAGCCGTATGGCCGGGTGGAAGCGAGGATTATGAGGCAATCAAAACGCGAGCAAGCGATGGTGGGGCTGTTTGTGCTCATCGCGAGCGGGATTCTGATCGGCACGGTGTTGGTTCTCGGCGAATTTAATAGCCACCGCACGAATACTTACCACTCCTACTTTCCTTTTGCCGGCGGAATTGAGGAAGGAACGCCGGTTCGCTACTCGGGCGGTCCGGAAATTGGCCGGGTCGACAAAGTTGGAATCGATCCGCAGAATGCATCGCGGATTGAGGTGACGTTTAGCGTCACCGCGGACTTGCCGATCAAAGTTGATAGTCACGTGAAGATCATGAGCCTGACGCCACTGGGTGACAATCACGTCGAGATCATTCCGGGCTCGCCGCAAGCCGCCATGGCGCAGAACGGAGCCATACTCACCTCGGAGGCGTATGTTGATCTGGGCTCTGTGATGGCGGAGATACAAAGCTTGACTCCACAGGCACAGCAACTCTTGGCGGAGCTTAACGGGCGTGTTGTGGAGCTTAAAGTTACCGTGTCGCGTGTCAACGACCTGCTGAGCACGGAGAATCGCGCAAATATTTCCGGGCTGATTTCGGATTCACGCGGAATGATTCAAGAGAGCCGCCCACAGCTGAAGTCCACGCTGGCGCGCTTGAACGATGTAAGCGGCCAACTGAAGCCGGTTTTGGATGATCTCCGGAAGACGTCAAACCAAGCCACGCAAGCCATAGATCACATCGATGCGTTGGTGGGCGAGAATCGCCCGGACGTTCATCAAGCGGTTCAGGACCTGCGCCGATCTCTATCAACGGTGACAGATTTAACGGGGCGTCTGGATCAGACCGTGGATGTAAACTCCGAAACGATCGATCAGGTGCTGGAGAATCTCCGCAGCGTAACCGACAACCTTAGAGAATTTACGGACCTGCTCAAGACCAGGCCGGATCTGTTGATACGGTCGAGTCCACCGCCGGACCACAAACCTGGCGGCAGACGGTGACCTCATGGTTGAAGTGGAAAGTGCGCAAGGGGGAACTTGAAATGTCACCAAAAATCGCGGTGATTCTGGCCGGATTCCTGGTGGGCGCAATGTGCGGCTGCGGAAAAATTCCGGTGACGCGGTATTACCAGCTCCAGGTTCCGAATGAGACGAGTTCCGCTACGGTTGCCGATCCCCTGCCAATTACAGTCCTGGTGGGCCCACTGAAGGCTGCGCATCTATACCGTGAAGATCGGCTGGTGTTCGGAACCGAGACCGAAGAGATGGGAACCTATCAGGAAGAGCGATGGGCCGCGCCCCCAACCGAAATGATCCGGGAACTATTGTGGCGCACGCTGCGGGCGTCGCACCGCTACGGCGCAGTCAACCTTCTCACCAGCAACTCTCGTGGAGATTATGTGCTCGAAGGGAACCTGTACGATTTCAAGGAAGTCTCCGGGAGCATGTTAGTTGCCAGGATGAGCATGGAGCTGGAACTGCGGGATACAAAGACGGGGTCCATAGTGTGGACGCACGACTATGTACACGACGAGCCCGTGAATGAAAAGGACGTTGCCGCGGTCGTCGCTGCACTGGACCAAAACGCACAACGATGCGTCAACGAATCCGAGGGCAATTTGTTTCAATATCTTTCTTCCCACCCAAAGATGTAATGCGGGCCACCGTCCAAGTCTAGAGGGAAGCACCCGAACCGCTTTTGTTGTGTGTAAAGACGCTCCTGCAAGAAACAACAGCGCAAAATTGGCGAGGAATCGCCTCATTTCAGGATTGCCGTGGTGGGGTTAACAATCTGCGAGATTCGCTGGCGGAGAGGGTGGATACTAAGCTCTGCTTCTGGTCAGGTCAACCACGCGAGGTGCGTTGGCTATCATCCAATGGGAAGAAAGGAGTTATTGATCCGGAAACGCTCCGGGTATATAAGGTTTTTCATATGGCTGATTGTAAACCAACTTATCAGACGCTCCGATTGGAGAATGCCATGCGGCGATCCTTTGCAATTATCCTGCTGATCGTCATTGCAGCAATTACCGCAAGGTCTGAAAGCTTCTGGGTGAAGAAAGATTGGAGGGAATGGTCGAAGGGCGATTGCAACAAGATGCTGCAGGATTCGCCGTGGGCCAAGAAGTGGTCAAAGAGTGTTGTGATTCTGGGCGCGGCGTCGGCCGGGAGATCCGGGGCGGCGCGGGAAGGGGCCGGAGGGGAAAACCACCCTGAAGTTGATTACGCCATCATGATCCAGTCGGCACCGCCGATCCGTGAAGCCGAGGCGCGACGGATGCAGATTGAACAGAAATACGACCGAATGGATGAGCAACACAAGAAGGATTTAGAAGCGCGGGCCGAACAATTACTAGCGCCCACGTTCGATGATTTTATTCTGGTGCATGTGGAATACAGCTCGAATGTTCAAACTTTCGAACGCCAGTTGGCTCGGCACTTTCAAGGCATCCCTGAGGGCAGCATTCCATTGGGCATTTACATGATTACGCAAAGCGGGGACCATATCGGGCCGAGCAAGTGGGTTTCACCACGTACTGGAGAGGATGAATTTGAGATGTACATTCCCCGCACCGTCAAGGGCGAGCCGGTGATCAAGCCTACCGACAAGAAATTCAGTATTCAGTTTCGAGCGCCTGCGGTCGGGAGCCAGGCGGTGGGGAATCCGGGGAATGTGCGTAACACAAACGTCGCAACGATGGGGAATGAGCTGGTGTTGGTGGAATTTAAGCTTGATGCGATGGTTTGGAATGGGAAGGTTACTTATTGAATTGCTGATGTTACAGGCTTTGTCCTTGGATTCGGATTTGGACTTGCTTTCGTTTTCTAGTTGGGAACCATTTGCCATCGAAGTCCTGCCGCTAGGGCGTAGCTAAGGATAGCCCTGATGGAGCCAGAATATGGGCACATGGAAATTATCGAGTCACCGCGATGCGAGCGACGAAACTGGCATTGCCGTCCTTGATTATCCAGACTGCCGGCGCAGGTCGGAAGTTCCCCGTCCTCGCGCCCTTCGTGATTTTATCTGCCGTGCCGTTGTACTCGGTTAAATTCCGGATATAGGACAATATATCTTGACCGCTCTCGAATGCCTCAACCAACATCCTGAATGAGTCTTATGGGTAAGGCATCGTTTGAGTCGCAAGTCTGATTGCCAGATACCTCTGATCGGGGAGCACTTTGAATTGAGGACTAACGTAGCTGTCCTTGTGCCTGCCTCCCTCGAACAAATCTGGTTTTTCGCTGACTGAAAACGCCACGACGGAGGCCAAGCTGTGGATTCCCACATCATCGAGCTGTTGACCGAGAGCATCAAGGGACGGGTTGAATGCCTCAACAAAATACACATCGGTTGAGGTCTTCATGGCGCCGGCAATCTCGGATCTGAAATCCGAAGGTCCAGCTTGAAACCGGTAGAAATAAACGAAGACAATTCCGCCCTTCGCGGACTCTAATTTGACCATCCTCACATGGTTATCGATGCTGGGATAGTCCTGGGTGAGCCGGGCGCATCTTTATAATGCCGCGCTTTCTGGCTTCGGCGACCCATTGAATGGCGGAGAGGGTGGGATTCGAACCCACGGTTGAGTTTCCCCAACACTCGCTTTCGAGGCGAGCTCCTTCAACCACTCGGACACCTCTCCGCATTGTGGAGCAGGGATAATTCTAATGGGGAGGGCGGCGCGGCACAAGCGCGGGGATATCACCATATAGTTGCCGGCTAAATCACGATGAGTGGCTGCGAGAAGCCTCAGGTCTTCACATCGACCTGAGCTACACGGGCAAACCACCGGCGACTAGCGTCTAGCTGGGGGTCTTGATTTGAGGGCGGCGGAGAGTTGGGAGATAGAGAAGAGGTCCCAAGGCGATGAAGAGCAGTCCGACGGTGAGGGCGCTGATGTCGAAATTGTGCGAGCCAATGGAGAACGCGATGCGTTCGGAGTGGTTGCGGACTACCGCGGCAATCATCAAGGCCAGCGGAGGGAGGCCGAGGGCGATGACTCCGAGCAAACCACCTCGGACGCGATAGGGCCGCGGGAGCTGGGGCTCGCGGATCCGGAGGCCGATTAAGGCCCAGAATTCGAGCATGATGCTGAGACCGGTGACAAGTATGTCCAGTATTACGAGGCGCTCGAAACCCAGGAACATGCAGCCTGCCCAACCGATGGCGCAAACGTAAATCGCCACATAGGGAGCGCCGGTGACGGGATGAGTGCGAGAGAAAATCTTGGGGAGAACTCCCTGCTCGGCCATTACCAATGGGAGGCGCGAAAAGGAAAGCATTAATGCATTGAACGCGCCGATGGCGCAGAGGAGACCTCCAATGGCGAGTGCGGCGGCAAGCCATTCGCCACCCAAGAGGCGGCCGGCGTCGACCCAGCCGCCTGTGGTCCAGGAGTTGGGGTCGATCCCGGCGCGGGATAGACCGCCAACCGGCAAGAGATAGCTCAGTGCCACCAGCACTACGGTAATCCACATGGCGCGTGGGTAGTTGCGCTGGGGGCGATCCACTTCGCCAGCGATTGTGGAAGCGTTGTCCCAGCCCATGTAATTCCACATGGCGATGAGAATGCCGCCGAGGATATCTACGTGGGATATGGGCGTGGCTTCCAATTGCGCTCCGGCCGAGGTGAATTTGTGGAAGAAGCCGAGCAATGTGAGCACCAGGAACGGGCTGAGCATGACCAGGCCGATAAGCGTGGAGCTGTTCCCTACCGAGCGCGCGCCGCGAATATTCCACCAGGTGCAGGCGGCGATCATCGCGAACCCGATCAAGTAGCCGCGGTAGCCTGTGGTGAAAACGGGCGCGAAATGACCGAGGTAGTCCACGAAAAGCGTTGGGTAGAGTGCCATTTCAAAAATACTGCCTGCGAGGGACAACCAAACTTCCTGAAATCCCCAAAAATTTCCCATGCCGCGCTGGACCCAAATATAGAAGCCCCCTTCTTCGGGGATGGCGCTGGCGAGCTCGCCGACCATCATGGCGGTGGGGACACTCCAGAGGAGGGGCGTGAGTACGAGGATGAAAAGCGCGCCGGAGTAGCCCGCCATCTGAACGACGTCTTCCATGCCGTAGGGACCTCCGGAGACCATGAAATAAGTTGCGGCAATTAGAGGGACGAGGGTGAGTTTGCGGACGGAGGTTGATGGAGATGGTGAATTCATGTGATGCTTTTCGCGAAAAATGTATCGCGAGATTTATATCATTGAGTGGAGACGATGCGAGAGGAAAACGGAGGAAATTCCAGATTTGAAATTTGAGATTTCAGAAGAAGGAATCGAAATTCGACTTTACGGGTGGGGCGGAGTGCTGTTTGGCTGCGAGATTCCACGGGGCTTCAATTCGCCCTGAAGTACAAAAGGCTTTAATTGCCGCGGCCGGCGCGCTTGGCGGGCGGAGCGGTGCCCAATTGATCGAGAGTCTGTTTCGCGAGGGCTTTGAATGGAGTGTTGAAGGACATAGCTTCGGTTAGCGCCGCTTTGGCTTCAGGAATTTTTTGCAGGCGCGCGTAGGTGAAGCCAAGGCGATAGAGATTGCGCGCGTAGGTGGGCGTGTCGGCCTTGAGGAGAGGACTCGCCTTTTGAAATGAGACGACGGCGCCGTTGAGGTCGTTCTTATTGATTTGGACCTGGCCCAACGCAGACCAGGCGACTCCAGTCTGCAGAGTGACCTGTTTCTTCCATTGATCATCGGGGATGCCGTCCGGCTTCTTTGCGTCCGGAAGAAGCTGGAGCGCTTTCTTTGCGTAATCGGATGCCTTGTCGAGGTTTTTGCCGCCGGAACTGTAAGTGTCGGCAAGGAGCAAAAGCATGTCGATGGAATTTGGGTTCATGGAGACGGCTTTTTCGGCGGCGGCGATCATGTGCGGGCTGTCCTGGGACTGCTGGTAGGAAGTGGCCGCCAGGCTTTCGGCCATAGGAGCGTAGGCGGCATCGGGACATGCGGTGGCGTAACGATCGGCGAGCGCCGCGCGCTCAGCAGGATTGGTGTCCACGAAAATACCGTTGGCAACCAGGGACTGAACATATTCAATTTGTGGTTGCTGGTCAGCAAGGGATTGGTCGTGTAACGTTTTCCAATCGGACTCGGCGTCGGCAGGCGCGGACTGGGCTTTGTAGCGCGTGAGGATAGCGCTCATTTTTTCCAAGGTATCCACCATTGCGCCCGGGTTGTGGAGTTCGGAATAGGCGTGAGCGAGGTGGACCACCGCCGCGAAATTGTCGGGGTCGAGAGCCAGGATTTTCTGGGCGTAGTCGGCCACTTTTGCGTAGTCCTTGGCGTCGGAATAATAGGAAACGTGAAGATCGAGGGCGAGGGCGGCGAATTCGCCCTGGCCGTAATCGGCTTGAAATTTGTCGATGAGGGCGAGCTTCTGCGCGGGGTCAGTGGTGTTGGAGATTTCGTCGAGGGCTTTGTCCTCGGGAGTGCCTGCCTTGGTGCTGCTGGACTTAACGAGCTGAGCGGAAGTTGTGATGGCGAAGGAGACCATCAAAATAAAAGGCAGAGAGGCTTTACGCATGGCGCCCTCCTGTGGGGGAGTCTGGATGAGAGCGAGAGTATCAAAAAATGGGGAAAGGAAAAGACCATTTTTGTGGATGGTCGGTAGTGGTGTCATTTGAAATAGTCCCCCATTGACTAACAGCAAGCGCTTCTAGTATCTTCCGTGCATGGCAAAGAAAAAGACCCCCGTTGTTCCGCTTCCAGAACAAGCAAAGAATCCCGCTGCCGTAGCGCTAGGTCGCATAGGTGGCCAAAAGACCGCAAAGCGCGGCCCTGAGTACTTCCGCAAGATAGCCGCCAAGAGAAAACAATTTCGCGGTGGCCGTCCTCCCAAGCTAGTTGAATCCGAGTAGAAGTTACGTAACGTCGAAAACTTCGACGGTAAGAGTTGACATGGCCATCCCTTTTCCGTAAACTTACGGGCTAGAAGGAGGGTCTAAGTTATGCCGTTTTCAACGACCCAAGCTCGTAAGCGTCTCACTAAGATAGACAAGGAAATAGCCAAACTCTCCAAGCTGCAAGTGGAGAAGTCATATTTGGAGCAGTTCCTTGCCCTAGGTGAGCGTTTTGAGCGCAAGGGAACAGGTAAATCCAGAGCTGTCTCTAATCCGATTCCAATCCGTCATGAGGGCGCGCCGCCCCGAACCAAGGATATCATTGGGCGAATCTTGGAACGCGTCGAAAAGATGCATCTTGATGCCTTGATGAAGCAAATGAAGGCAAATGGATGGATTGGAAGCGGAAACCACACGAAGGATTATAAAACCGTCTATGCGGCCCTTAAGCGTAAGGGAGGAAGGTACGAGTTTGAAAACCTCGGACGGAATACGTGGAGGATCAAGCGAATAGATGCAACTGCGGCTAGCTGACCATGAGGCCCGCTAGCCGCAGTATCTCGCGGGCGTAGTTTAAGGTAGAACCCCCAGACTCCCAT
>Ga0209415_10001738_pt1 | contig 41302 bp, 31 predicted proteins | sample PeaSoiSIISIP2007_FD_187696 | JGI IMG/M metagenome (GOLD analysis project Ga0209415, IMG submission 187696) | Peat soil microbial communities from Weissenstadt, Germany - SII-SIP-2007 (SPAdes) (version 2) | ecosystem: Environmental > Terrestrial > Soil > Wetlands > Peat | place: Germany...
CTCCCTGGGAGAGGGCTTTATTACTTGGTGGGTTCCGGCAGGGGAAAGGCGGTAGCCGCAGCTACCGCACTCCAAATTTGAACGAACGATCCGGGAATGTCTATGAAAACAAAGAGTCGAGAAGTTCAGAGGTCAAGAAGTCGAGGAGTTGTGAAGCCAAATCAAGAGGTCAGGCGAGGAGATGCCAGCGGTTTGTCACTCTTCGACTCTCAACTCTCGACTTCTCGACTTGAATTCGGCGGAACAAAGCGAGAATGTCTATGAAAACAAAGGGGCGGCACGAAAGATGGGAGGGCTATTCACGTATGTTGTTGAAAACACACAACTTATCATATTATAGCCGCAATGGCGTTGAAAATAAAGCTGTTATCATTCTGATTGCATTGAGCATATCGCTTTCAGCCACCTCGTGCAGCGGGGGTGGCAATCCGTCGCCGTCGCCCTCGGGCGCGGCCTTGGCGGCTCCGGTGTTCTCGACCACTGCGGCGCAGAATGGGGCGGTGATTCTGGCCATATCGGCCGGCGGCGGAGCGGCGGTGCATTACACCATCGACGGGTCGACGCCGACGGCTTCCTCACCCGACTATCAGGCGCCGATGCTCATTTCTACCAACCTGACCATCAATGCCATCGCTACCGCATCGGGCGCCGCCTCGAGCAGCGTGGCAACTTGGACCCCCTCGGCGACGGTGGCGCCGGGCGCGCTGGTCTGGTCCGACGAATTCACGAACGCAACGGGCGCCAATGCCCAGCCGAACCCCGCAGTGTGGACTTACGACACGGGAGCGAGCGGCTGGGGCAATCAGGAACTGGAAGACTACTGCGCGTGGGGTTCCGCAGCCAGCCCCTGCGATCCCGCCACGCCGAACGTCTACGTGGGGACGGATGGCTTCCTGCACATCGTGGCGCAGCAGCCATCCTCAGGCGTCTACACGTCCGGGCGAATGAAGTCGCAGGGGTTGTTCAGCATTCTCTACGGGCGCATCGAGGCGCGCATTATGGTGCCCGAGGCGCAAGGGTTCTGGCCGGCGTTCTGGATGCTGGGCAACAGCATCGCGACCGACCAATGGCCTGCTTGCGGAGAGATCGATATTCAGGAGCGCGTGGATGCGGCCGGCAACCCCGACTGGAACGCGGGCTCAATTCACGGCACGGGGTTCACCGGGGCGAACCTGGGGAGCCAGTACCAATTTCCGAACGGGCAGACAGCCGCCGCCTGGCACACCTACGGAATGATCTGGAAGCCGGGCTCGATCCAGTTTTACATCGACGACCCTGGCAGCGTCTACGGGAGTTACACTCCGGCGAGTCTGGCGTCGTTTCCCGGCGCCGCTTGGCCCTTTGACTCAGGCAACGCCCAGTTTCTCATCGTGAATCTGGCGGTGGGCGGAAGTTGGCCGGGCAATCCCACCAGCAGCACGCCGTTTCCGTCCCAGACCTTGGTGGACTACGTGCGTGTCTACGCTCTCACTGACTGACGTCCGCTTGACTTGTTGGAACGGCTCGGGTTATGTTTTTAGTTTGGCCCTAAGGGCAGAAATCTAATAGGGAGCGTGGCGGTTTGAAAAGGACCTTTCAACCTAATCGTAGGCGTCGAGCCAAGACACATGGATTCCGCGTGCGCATGAGGACTCCGGGAGGCCGCAACGTGTTGAAGCGTCGGCGTCTAAAGGGTCGTCACAGCCTGACTCCATAAGAAGCACGGTTGGCGTCTCAAACTTTTCCCAAGAGTTCCCGGTTGCTGCGTCGAGGCGAGTTTCGGCGAGTCTATGACGAAGGGCGTCGCCGCAGCGCCTCGCTGTGCACGGTCTTTGTGCGGCCCAACGGCCTCCCCCAATCTCGCTTGGGGGTCACCACCCCGACGCGGCTGGGGAACGCGGTGCTGCGCAATCGACTGAAGCGCCGTTTGCGAGAGGTGTTCCGCCGTCACCGGGCACAACTGCCGGGCGGCTGGGACATACTGGTTAATCCCCGCGAGCCGGTGGCGACAGTCCCGTTTCGGAGTTTGGAAGGGGAGTTGTTGCGGCTTTTCCCCAGCCAGCCTCCTCCGGGAATGTCCGAGGAGTTGCGTGCTCAGTGAAGTTCATTACGCTAGCATTGATCAGGTTCTACCAGGCTTGCCTTTCTCCGGCCTATCCGTCGGCTTGCCGTTTCTACCCGTCCTGCTCAACCTACGCGTATGAAGCGGTTGAAAAGTGGGGGGCCTGGCGCGGAGTGCGTTTAGCGCTTGGGCGGCTCCTGCGGTGCCGGCCGTATGGTGGACACGGCATTGACCCGGTGCCTTGAGGGGCGTAGGCGCGGCCCTTGTGGCCGCCCTTGGGCAACCACAAGGGTTGCCCCTACGACCGGATTAGAGGATTTAAGGTGGACCAAGAAAAGCGGGTGCTGGCGGCATTCGCACTCTCCTTCTTAATGCTCATGCTCTGGCGGGCGTTCTTTGTCAAAGAACCGCCGCCCAAGCCATCTGCCAAGTCCAATCCTGCCGTGGCAACTCAGCCGACTCCTGAGAAGCCCTCGGCGACCACTGCCGTGCCAAGCCCTGCCGTTCCTCCCACGCTGCCGGTTGTGGAAGGAAGCAAGGCGGAGGACATCGTCGTTGAAAGCGACCTTTACAAGGTGACCTTCTCCACGCGGGGGGCCGTGGCGGAGAATTGGGTCCTGAAGAGATATCGCGACGCCAAGGAAGCCCCCTTGGATCTCATCGACGACGAGGCGTGCGGGAAACTCGGCTTTCCGATGAGCCTCAAAATCGCCGATGGCGAACTGTCAAACAAGCTGAACTCCGCGCTGTATGTGGCCACTCCCGGCGCGACGGCACTGAAGCCGCCCGTCAAGCTCGAGTTCAGCTACAGCGATGGCAGAGTGCAAGCGCGCAAGGTTTTCAGTTTCGAGACGGGTTATGACATTCACGCCGAGGTGCGTGTCGCTGAAGGGGGCCATTACCTTCCTGTCGACGTGACTTGGCCGGGTGGGTTCGGCGATCACTCCTTGGCGCCGGCGATTATCAATACCTATGCGATGGGTGTTTACGGTTCCATCGGCGATCTGACCACGGTGGCACAACGGAAACTAAGCGGCGACCGGTCCGTTCCCTCGCCGCTTCAGCTCGCGGGCCTCGAAGATCGCTACTTTGCCGGAATCTTCCTGCCCGATTCCCCGGATGAGACGTTCAAGCTCGCCCGGCAGACCTGGACTCCTACGGATTGGAGCGGGAAAGATTCCGACAAGCCCAGCCCCGTCTCCGCGCAGTTAGGAGAGGAAAGGGAAAAGCCCTTGGCGTTTCGGATGTTCGTAGGGCCAAAGAACCTCGACGTGCTGCGCGCAGAAAGTCCCCCGCTGGACTCACTGGTTGACTTCGGATGGTTTGCCTTTGTCGCCAAACCTCTATTCCTCGGGCTGCGCTACATCTATGACCATTGGGTGCACAACTATGGCTGGGCGATCGTGATTCTGACCCTACTCATCAACTTCGCCATGTTCCCGCTGAAATTGAAGAGCATCCGTTCGGCACAGGAAATGCAGCGCATTGCACCGTTGGTTAAGAGCATTCAGGATAAATACAAGAATGTAAAGTTCAACGACCCGAAGAAGTCGCGGATGAACGAGGAGATGATGGGTCTCTACAAGGAGCATGGCGTTAACCCCTTGGGCGGGTGTTTGCCGATGGCGCTCCAACTTCCCTTTCTGTATGGCTTTTACCGGGTGCTCGACCTGCCCATCGAACTGCGTCACGCCCCCTGGATCTGGTGGATCAAAGACCTTTCGGCGCCGGATAAGTTCCATCCCTTTGGCTTTCCGCTTCCTATTCTGCCCACCGTGATGGTCATCAGCATGTTCATTATGCAGAAAATGACTCCCGTGGCCACCGCTGATCCTTCCCAACAACGCATGATGATGATCATGCCGCTTTTTCTCGGCATTATGTTCTATAATCTCGCCAGCGGCCTGAATCTATATTTCCTGACTGCCAATATCGTTGGGGTTATACAGCAATTGCTGATCAACAAATTGATGCCCATGCCTCAGACAGCTCCGGTCCCTGCGGCGGCACGCTCGAAGTGAAAGGCTGGTCTTCAATGAACTCGCAGAACGGCGAACAGACTCCGGTTCATTCCCTGGAAAGCTATGTCGAGCCGATTAGCGGCCTGCTGAGGAAAATCCTCCAGCAGGGCGGGTTTGCGCTTTCCTTTGCCGTCCACCACCTGCCTCAGGACACAGCCGAGGAAGACTCACCCGAGTTTGTGATCGACTTTAAGGGCGCAGATGCCGACCTTCTCTTAGAACGGAACGGGGCTCTTCTCGATGCCTTGGAGCACGTCGTCCTGAAAGCCGTGCGTTTGCGGGAAGAATCGCTGCGCAAGTTCGCCTTCGACTGCCAAGACTGGCGACGGCTGCGCATTGAAGAATTAAAACTCACGGCACAGGTCGCCGCCGAGCGGGTCCTGGAGAGCGGCGATCCCTTCCCCTTGAGCCCCATGTCCCCGCGCGAGAGACGGGTCATTCATCTGGCGCTGAGAGACCAGCCGAACATCCGCACGGTCAGTGAAGGCGTGGGGCCCGAACGCCATATTGTAATTATGCCCATCCGTTGATCGGAAGATCGGGAGAAACGTGGGGCAAACCCGAACCGTGCCTAAGGCTGTCATTCTGAGCGGAGCGAAGAATCTCCGCAGTTGATCTGGTGTTCGGTGGGGCGCGGCGAAACGCGGAGATCCTTCGCTCCGCTCAGGATGACAGCGCATTCTCTGATCACCGGATCACCCGATCTCCCGATTGCATGTCCCACGACGACACCATCGTGGCTGTTGCCACACCGCCCGGCCGCGGCGGCCTTGGGGTGGTGCGCTTGTCGGGGAGCCAGTCGGTCGATATCGCCACCCGCCTCATCCGTCTCCCCAAGCTGCCGCTTGAAATCCGACGGATCATCCTGGGCGAATTCTGCGACCCGCAAAGTGGCAAAGTCCTGGACCAGGTGATGGTCAGTTACTTCCGGCGCCCTCATTCCTACACCGCGGAAGACGTCGTCGAAATTTCCTGCCATGGCGCTCCGATAATCCTCCGCTATCTGGTGGAGTGCTGCCTTCGGCTCGGAGCGCGTGTGGCCGAGCCGGGCGAGTTCACACTGCGAGCCTTTCTCAACGGGCGCATCGACTTGACACAGGCGGAAGCGGTCCGGGATCTCATTGAGTCGCGCACGCTCTATCAAGCCCGCGTGGCCGCGCAACAACTCGAAGGCGCGGTCTCGGCTCGCCTAAAACCGCACAAGCAGGTTCTGCTCGAACTCATCGCCCGGCTGGAGGCCGGCATCGACTTCGCCGAGGACGATGTGGCGGTGATGGAATCGCAGGAGATACTCTCGCGCCTTGACCGGCTCCGCGGCGATCTCGAGGCACTGGTGGAAGGCTACGAATTCGGCAGAATCGTTCGTGAGGGAATGAGCTTGGCCATCGTGGGCCGCCCCAATGTCGGCAAGTCGAGCCTCTTCAATTGCCTCCTCAATGAAGAACGGGCCATTGTGACTTCGACTCCCGGAACCACCCGGGATCTGGTGTCCGAAACGGCTAGTGTTGGGGGTATCCCGTTGCGCTTCGTGGATACGGCGGGCATCCGCCACACGCAGGATGAGGTGGAAAAGATGGGCGTGGAACGGTCCCTCCAGGCCATCGCCGATTCCGACTTGCGGCTTCTGGTGGTCGACGCGTCCGAAGGATGGACCGACGCGGATTCCGATTTGCTGAACAAGGTGCGACCGCTGGGCGCCCTGCTCGTGGCCTGCAACAAATCGGATCTTCCCTCAAAAATCACCGGGGCAGACCTGGAAGCGACCCCGGTCGTTTGGACCTCCGCCTTAACCGGCGAGGGGATTCCCGAGCTTAGAACGAAAATTCTGGAGATCGCAGCGCCTTCGCGCGAGCTGGGCACAGAAGGCGAATTCCTGACCAACCTGCGGCATCAGCAACTTCTCAAGGATTCGCTTCAGGCGCTCGCCAGGGCGCGGCACGCGACCGAGCAACACGTCCCGCACGAGATGCTTTTGCTCGACCTTTACGAAGCGCTTCGTCCCCTCGATCAAATCACCGGCGCCACCTACGTGGACGATGTGCTGGAGATCATCTTCTCGACGTTTTGCGTGGGAAAATAACGTGGACTGCGAAGAGAATCGACAGCCCTCTCCCTCGGGGAGAGGGTGTCGCGCTCCGGCGCTTTTATCAGCCGGAGCGTGACGGGTGAGGGGGCGTTCCGCGAGCACAGACAATTGCCTCCCGCCGATTGCACAGCAATTCTTCTAGGCCCTCCACCACGAACCGATTCGCAATGTGTAGCAACACTGGGCCAGCAGGGCGAAGGAAGTTTGATCCACGCCGGAAGTAACCCCTCACCCGTCCGGCGACGGCTGGAGAAAACGCCGTCGTCGGACACCCTCTCCCCAAGGGAGAGGGCAGTCTTCCCGATGAAGTTCAGCCAAGCGCTGGATGCCTCGCTCTGCAATCTCGAAGAAGACGGGATCGATTTCAACCCCCACGCTGTCGTATCCGACCGCCATCGCGGCCGCGATCGTCGAGCCGCCCCCCATGAACGGGTCAAGCACCACTCCTTCCCCGAGCGGAAGCGAGGCGCGAACGATCTGGCGCATGAAGGCTTGCGGCTTGAGAGACGGATGCGGCGCAATGGCGCGCTCTTCGGGCCGTGTTGGGGCGGAGGTAATGACATCTTCGAATGGCCGCTCCTGTGACCGTCGTCGAAGCCCGCCCGTTTTCCACTTGCGTAAGTTATCCTGGACGCGCCCTTCACAGGGCTTTCGAAACACTCCCCACGGCTCCCAGCAGGATCGCGGCATCACCGTCACGCCGGCGAACTCCTGGTGAGCGTTCTTGGGCCTGTCACCGCCGCGAAGGGTTTTCACCAGACGGATGATCTCACCACGCTTCTCGAAGCCGGCGTCCACGAGTGGTTGATAGACAAGGTGCGATAAGAGGGGATTGGCGGCAATCAGCAGGTGGCCGCCCGGCACGAGGATCCGAACGGCCCGCTCGGCAAAACTCAGAAAGAAACGACGCAGCTTGTCGCGATCCTGCTCGGTCAAAACCGTGAACCGCGGCACCGGGCTGCGCTTGCACCCATCTAAGGAAGGCGGAATGCGCCAGACTCCGCCCTTGCCTTTTCGCAGCTTTTCTTTCTCGAACCCCGTGTACTCTTTCAGGCCATACGGCGGGTCGGTGACGATGGCGTGGAAAGCAGGCTCAGGGTGGCGATCCATCCAGGCGAGGCAATCTTGGTTGAAGAGGGTATACCGGGCCATCTCGATTGAGGAAGATACGCGAAGAGACCATGCCTTGGCAAGATGCGCGGGAACCCGCAAGCCCGGGATAGTTGCGCAGGAGCGGCCACAAGGGCCGCCCCTGCAATTGTTCCACTCCGCTTATTTCACGGCGTTGAATCGCTTCTCGATTTCAGCCCAGTTGACCACGTTCCACCAGGCGGTGATGTATTCGACGCGGCGGTTCTGATACTTGAGATAGTAGGCGTGCTCCCACACGTCGAGACCAAAGACGGGATTCTTGCCTTCCATCACGGGGCTGTCCTGATTGGCGGTGGAAGAGATATCGAGCTTTCCGCCTTGCGCGGTCAGCCACGCCCAGCCTGAGCCGAAGCGTCCGAGGGCGGCAGCAGTGAATTTCTCTTTAAACTGGTCGAAACTGCCGAAAGTGCTCTGAAGGGCCTGCGCCAGGTGGCCACTGGGTTGTCCACCAGCTTTGGGCGCCATAATCTGCCAGAACATGGAATGGTTAATATGGCCGCCGCCATTGTTGCGTACGGCCGTGCGGATATTCTCCGGAACGATGGCGCAGCCATTGGCGAGCAGTTCCTCAACGGTCTTACCGGCCAGGCTCGGTGCGGACTCGAGTGCCTTGTTCAAATTCGTAACGTAAGTCCCATGGTGCTTGCCATGGTGAATCTCCATGGTCGTTTTATCGATGGAAGGTTCCAGCGCATCGAAAGCGTAGGGCAGCGGCGGAAGTGTGAAGGGCATAGAAGCTCCTTTTTGAGTTTAATTGAAAATACCTTGTCCCCAATAAATTGGATGCAGGGAGGCGGAAAAATGGCTCAGGAATAGGAGTCAGGACTCAGGAGTCAGGAGAAAGCCCACCCCACAGGACCGACCCTGTCGCACCGCGATACTTTTGGCGGCACACAAACGCGATGAACAAAACCCATAGGGCATCTGGAGAAACCGTGAGCCTTTATTCTGACTCCTGAATCCTGACTCCAGGTTTCTTGACTTCTGACTCCTGACTCCTGCTTTTGTGGCATAATTCCAAGCTTCTCAGGAGGCGTTCATGGCCACGCTCGACATCGCTTGGGTCCGGAGCCAGTTCCCTGCTCTGGCCGTACAAGTGAATGGCAGACCGGCAGTCTACTTCGACGGGCCGGGCGGCACGCAAGTTCCACAACGCGTCATCGATGCGATGCGTGATTACTTGATGAACTCCAACGCCAACACCCACGGTGCGTTTCTAACCAGCAGACGGAGTGATGAGGTTATCGCCGATGCACACACGGCAGTGGCTGATTTGCTGGGGTGCGACGCTGACGAGGTGATTTTCGGCCCGAATATGACGACTCTGACTTTCAGCCTCAGCCGTGCCTTGGGACGAGAATTCGGGCCCGGCGACGAGTTGGTGGTCACGCGCCTGGACCACGACGGAAACGTAGCGCCCTGGTGGGCGCTCGAAGAGCGCGGCTGCCGGGTGCGCTTCGTGGATATCAACCCCGCGGATTGCACTTTGGACATGGCCGACCTCGAACGGCAGATCACCCCGCGCACCCGGCTGGTGGCGGTGGGCTACGCATCCAATGCCGTGGGAACCATCAACAATGTGCAGGAAATCACCCGCCTGGCGCATGCCGTCGGCGCGCTGGTTTACATCGACGCGGTCCATTACGCCCCCCACGGCCCTATCGACGTCCGCCGCCTCGCGTGCGATTTCCTGGTCTGCTCGCCCTATAAGTTCTTTGGGCCGCATTCCGGCGCGCTCTACGGCAAGCGCGAACATCTTGCCCGTTTGCGGCCTTACAAGGTCCGCCCGGCCCCGGAGGTCAATCCCTTCCGCTGGGAAACGGGCACGCAGAATCACGAAGGACAGGCAGGCATTCTTGCTGCCGTCGACTACCTGGCGGAACTTGGCCGGCGCGCCTCGCCCTCGGCCAGTTCGCGCCGAGCCGCGCTACTGGCTGCGTACGATGTGATTCGCCCTTATGAACGCAGCTTGGCAGAACGGCTTATTAAGGGACTGCTGGCTATTCCCGGCCTCACATTCTACGGAATCAAGGAGGCTGCGCGAGGCGCTGAGCGCGTGCCGACGGTAGCGATTCGTATCTCGGGCCACACTCCGCACGAACTGGCGAGCTACCTCGGTGAGCGTGGGATTTTCACCTGGGACGGCAACTACTACGCGCTTAACCTGAGCGAGCGGTTGGGAGTCGAGCCTGGCGGCGGCATGTTGCGCATCGGCCTCGTGCATTACAACACGCCGGACGAGGTGGACAGGACTCTCCAGGCGCTCGACGAACTGGGCAGGTAGGCAGATCGGCAGATGGGCAGATCGGCAGGTGGGCAGATCGGCAGGTGGGCAGGTCGGCAGTTAGGGAGGCCGGAAGTCGGGCGAGTCTTACGAGCATCACGAAGAACGAATCAGCAGGTGTGACAACGTCGTTCAGTCAGCACTAGCTTTTCCCCGACTGCCCATCTGCCGATCTGCCCACCTGCCCCCGAAAGAGGTGACTATGAATCGAAAACGCATTCCCTGGTTTGTTATTACCGCAATTGGTGTGATTTCCACTGCGACTCTTGCCGCAGAGCACTACGACGTCCTGCTTGAACACGGCGTCGAGGCCAAGATGCGGGATGGAGTGGTACTGCGCGCTGACATCTACCGGCCCAAAGCCGACGGAAAGTTTCCGGTTATTCTGGAACGGACGCCCTACGACAAGCGGGAGGAAGTGGATTTCGGCCTTCGCGCCGCATCACTGGGGTACGTCGCGATCGTTCAGGACGTGCGTGGCCGCTACAGCTCGGACGGCGAATGGGATCCGTTCAGGCACGAGTCGGCGGACGGCTACGATACCGTGGAGTGGGCGGCTTCGCTCCCCTGGTCAAACGGCAAGGTGGGAATGTATGGCGGTTCGTACGTGGGCGCCACGCAGATGCTTGCCGCGATGGCTTCCCCGCCCCACCTTGCGGGGATTCACCCTATGGTCACCGCCTCCAACTATCACGAAGGGTGGACTTACCAGGGAGGCGCTTTCGAGCAATGGTTTAACGAATCGTGGACATCGGGCCTTGCTCAAGACACGCTCAACCGGCGCGCCCGGGCGCGAACCAACGCGATGCACCGCGTTTTGAAGTTGCCGCTGGCCTCTTATCCGCTCTTTGACGCGGACTTGGCCGGCAAGTCCACCAGATCCCCCGATGAACTGGCCTCCTACTTCGTTGATTGGCTGACCCACCCAAGCTTCGACGATTACTGGAAACAAGTGTCCATCGAGGACCATTTCTCGAAAATCACCATCCCCATTTTCCACGTCGGAGCCTGGTACGATATCTTTCTAGGCGGGACTCTCAGGAATTACCTCGGAATCAAAGCGCGCGGCGGAAGCGAGGAGGCGCGCCGGGGACAGCGCTTGATGGTGATCACCGGCGGACACGCGGGAGATGGTCCTCGAATCGGCGAGGTGGACTTCGGGCGCGACTCGGTGGTCAGCGATGAGGACTCCACGCTGCGTTGGTATGACTACCTATTGAAGGGCGAAAAGAACGGGGTGGAAAGTGAAAAGCCCGTCAAAATCTTCGTTCTGGGAAAGAACGTTTGGCGGGAAGAGGCCGATTGGCCGCTCGAGCGCGCCCGCAATACGCGCTTTTATCTTCATTCCCAGGGTAAGGCGAACTCGCTCAGCGGCGACGGGACGCTCAGCACCACGGCCCCGGCCGGCGAGCACTCCGATCAGTACGTCTACGATCCTGAGAATCCTGTGCCCACCCGCGGCGGGCCTCTCTGCTGCGACGCCGCGCACTTGGCTCCGGGCGCGTCTGACCAGCGTACGGTGGAGTCCCGCAGTGATGTGCTGGTTTATTCTACGCCCCCGTTCGATAACGACTTCGAGGTCACCGGCCCTGTCAGCGTTGAACTCTACTCCGGCTCATCCGCTGTGGATACCGATTTTACAGGGAAGTTAGTGGACGTTTGGCCGAATGGTTTTGCGCAGAATCTCACGGAGGGAATTCTGCGCGCCCGTTACCGCAACTCACCGGAGAAAGTCGAGTTCATGAATCCCGGTGAGGTCTACAAGCTCACACTTGACCTCTGGGCAACATCGAATGTCTTTCTGAAAGGGCACAGGCTGCGGCTGGAAATCTCCAGCAGCAACTTTCCGCGTTTTGACCGCAACCTGAACACGGGCGAAGATCAGGGCCTCGGCACACGTTGGGCGAAGGCTACCAATACGATTTGCCACGACCGGGAGCATCCCTCGGCGCTTGTCCTGCCGGTAATTCAGTAGGCAGATGGGCAGGTCAGCAGGTGGGCAGGTCGGGAGTCGGGCGATGATTAGGCGCGGCGCACAGAACGAACCAGCCGGTGCGACAACGGCGTTTAGTCAGCACTAGCTTTTCCCCGACTGCCGACCTGCCCATCTGCCCATCTTAAGCTTGACGGCAATTCCAGGGCTCGTCCATAATTTTCCTTTCCTCAAGTCCTTTCACTTCTTAAGGGGGCTTCTTCATGCCGGATATCTATCGCAACTACGTGGCGGGTCAATGGGTCGAATGCAAGTCAAACAAGACCTTCCCCAATATCAACCCTGCCAATACCGGTGAGACGGTTGGCCTGTTTCAAGCCTCGGGCCCGGAGGACATTCAGGAGGCGTGTGAGGCCGCCGCAAAAGCCCAGCCGGCTTGGGCGGCGATGCCCGCGCCTCTACGCGGCGAATTCCTTTACAAGGCTTCGGAAATTATGGAAGGCCGCCTCCAGAAACTATCCGAGGAGATGACGCGGGAGGAAGGCAAGACGCTGCCCGAGGCTAAAGGTGAAGTAAAGCGGGCGATCAACATTTTGCGCTACTTCGGAGGGGAGGGGCCGCGCCAGTTCAGCTACCAGATTCCGTCGGAACGCGAAAATGTCTTTTGCTACACCTTGCGCAAGGCGCTGGGTGTCGTGGCCCTGATCACTCCCTGGAATTTTCCCAGCGCCATTCCGGCGTGGAAGATGGCTCCCGCGCTCGTGGCGGGAAACACCGTGGTGATCAAGCCTGCTTCGTTGGCGCCGCTCAGCGCCTATCGCATTGTCGAGGCGCTTCACGAAGCGGGCATTCCTTCCGGAGTTCTCAATTATGTGACGGGAAGCGGCGGCTCGGTTGGCAACGCGCTCGTTGAACACCCTGCCGTCCGTGCCGTCTCCTTCACCGGATCTTGCGACGTGGGCAACGCCCTGTACGAAAAGGCGACCAAGCGGAGGATTCGCGTTCAGCTCGAAATGGGAGGCAAGAATCCTACCCTAGTGCTCAAGGATGCGGACTTGGATTATGCCGCAGGCGTACTGGTTAATGGAGCGTTCTTTTCCACCGGCCAGAAATGTACCGCTTGCAGCCGCGCCATTATTGAGAAGCCGATTTATGAGGCTCTGGTCGAAAAACTCGTAGCCAGGACTACGAAGCTCAAAGTGGGAAACGGCCTCGAGTCCGGCATCGAGATAGGGCCCGCGGTGGACGCGGCCCAGCTCGAGACCGACTTGAAGTACATCGAAATCGCCAGGCAGGAAGGGGCGCAGTTGCTCTGCGGCGGGAATCGCCTTACCGGTGGAGCGTACGATTCAGGTTACTTCGTGGAGCCCACCCTATTCGCCGGCGTCACTACGGACATGCGCATCGCCCAGGAAGAGGTCTTTGGCCCGGTGCTGGCGCTGATGGTCGCGAGCGATTTCGAAGACGCCATGCGCCTCGCCAACGGCGTTCGTTTCGGCCTCTCAGCTTCCATTGTTTCGCGCGACCTCACGCGCGTTCACCAATTCATCAATCGCATTGAAGCTGGTTTGATTACCGTCAACCTGCCCACCGCGGGCGTCGAATACCAGCTTCCCTTCGGCGGCACCAAGGAATCTAGTTTCGGCATGAGAGAACAGGGGCCGGCAGCACTGGATTTCTATACCGAGACACGGACGGTGTATTTGAAGTATACGCAGTAGTCGTCCGTCAGTTGTCCGTGGTCCGTTGTCAGTGGCAAGTGGTTAATTATTCCGTGCGACTGATGACGGGAAACCCGCGACAACTGACAACGGACGACGGACCATGGACCAAGGAGCCTGCCATGAAACAGACCCAACAATTTCTTGCCAAACTCAATCTACCTGCGGAGGATAACCACTGGCTGGCGCCCAGCGGGAAGAAATTCAAGGATGGCGGGGATTACCGCTTCGAGATTCCCAGCGTCGAAGGTCCGCGCGTTTTTCGCGAAGTGCTGGAGGCCGCAAAAGAACTCAAGGTGCCGGTGCATCGCGTCAGTCAGGGAAGCGGCATCATGCTGCTGACCAAAGACGAGATTCGCGAGATGGCGCGCATCGGCGCCGCCGAACGGATCGAAGTCTGCTTGTTCGTCGGCCCGCGCGCGCCATTCGAGACGGGCGCGCAAGCCGTATCCGCGGCAGGCAAAGTGATTGGCCTGCAACATCGCGGCGCAGACCAACTGGTTTATGCTATCGAGGATGTTCGCAAAGCATGCGACCTCGGCATCCGCAGCGTGTTACCGGCGGATCTGGGCCTCATTTGGGTGCTCAACGAAATGAAGAAGAGCGGCGACCTGCCCCCGAATTTGATCATCAAGAGTTCCGTGACGCTTCCTGCCGCCAATCCGGCCACCGCAAGGCTGTTTGAGGGCGCCGGTGTCAACACGCTGAATATACCCACCGACCTGACCCCGGCCCAAATCGGCTCCATCCGACAAACCGTAGATATTCCGATCGATCTTTACATCGAAGTCCCGGACAACTTCGGAGGCTTCATTCGCTATTACGAAATGCCCCAGATCCTGCGCGTCGCCGCGCCCGTCTACTTCAAGTTCGGTCTCCGCAACGCACCGGACATTTACCCCTCCGGCAAGCATATCGAAGACTTGGCTGCGAAAATGGGCCGCGAGCGCGTGCACCGGGCCCGCATCGCCCTGGACATGATCGAGCAATACGCACCCGAGGCCAAGATGTCGCCGCTGGGAAGCAACGACCTGGGCATTCCGGAAGTATGAACGAATCACGTTGTAGGGGCGGCCCTTGTGGCCGCCCTAGGGCAACCACGGGGGTTGCCCCTACGAAGCCCGACTTGCCTAATCCCCTCGCTGCCCTCACGACCAGCCACGACGCCCAAAGATTTTGCACACCTTTATCACCAATTTGCGTAATTATCTGGTGAGCAGGCAAGACCCGGAGGCGGAACGGCAGCGTGACCACCCCGACTCTCGACCGATGCGAAGAGGCACTGGGCCGCCTGGCCCGGGGAGATATGTCTGCCTTTGAAGAGATCGTCAAGGAACACCAATCGATGGTGTTCAGCATCGCCTATCACTATCTGCACGACCGGAGCCTGGCGGATGACGCGGCGCAGGACGTCTTCCTGCGACTGTACCAAAACCTGGCTTCCATCGTGTCGTCGAAGCATCTGGTTTTCTGGTTGCGCAAGGTGGCTTGCCAGCGCGCCGTTGACATGGCGAGGAGGCTGCCCAAGGCGCCGCCGGTCAGCCTTGAGGATATTAACGAGCCCGCAACGGAATCAGCCGATGCCGATCCGTTGCTCTCCGAGGGGCTGCGCCGGATGGTGGCCTCGCTTCCTAAGGACGCTCGCGCCGTGGTTATTCTCCGCTACCAGGAAGAACTCGAACTCGCCGAGATCGCCCGGATTCTCGATATACCGCTCAACACCGTGAAGAGCCGGCTCGAGAGGTCCCTGGGGATTCTGCGAGAGAAACTGCAGCGCTGGTCAGGAGGGGTTGCACGATGAATCCGTGGGAAGAAAGCCTCCGCGAGGCGCTGCGTCGCAAAGCCGCCCCAGAGGGCTTCGCAGACCGTGTGCTGGATCGAATCCGCGAGCTGCCGGTGCGTGAGAAGAGACCCTGGTTCCGCGCCTTCATCGCCAGGCCAGCCCTCCGCTGGGCGGCCGCGGTGTTGTGCCTGGCCGTTGTGGTCAGCGTGGCATATCGGGGGCAGCAGGAACGCCAGCGCCGACAAGGCGAAATAGCCAGGATGCAAGTGAAGCAGGCGCTGCGTATCGCCAGCGTAAAACTCAACGCGGCTCGGAGAATGGTCCAGCAGGTAAATCAGGGGACCGCTCAGAACCGGCTGTGAGAAATCGTACATGTGCAAATCGGGAGCTAATCCTATGAACGCCAGGCACAAGATAATCCGCACCACCGGTTTGGCAGCATTTTTCGGGGCGATGCTGCTCGGCGCCTCAGGCCTGCCAGCCTTCGGGCAGAACCCCAGACTGGATATCAAGAACCTGGAGGCGCTGTCGAAGAAAGCCTCCGAAGTTGTGGACGTCAATCTGGACGGGCCGCTGCTGAAGCTGGCCTCCAAATTCATGACCCATGAGGATGACCGGGAGGCACTACAGATCATTAAGAACCTCAAGGGAGTGTACGTAAAGAGCTTCACCTTCGAGAAGCCTGGAGACTACTCCCCTGCCGATGTTGAAGCGATCCGCAGTCAACTGCAGCCGCCCGCATGGTCGCGCATCGTGTCGGCGCGAAGCAAGCGCGACGGCGAAAACGCTGAGATTTACCTGATGACGGCGGCGGACGGGGGAAATGTCCTGGGAATGGCCGTCATCTGTGCCGAGCCCAAGGAGCTTACCGTGGTGAATCTTGTGGGGCCTGTTGACATCGACAAACTGAGTCAACTCGAAGGCAAGATGGGCATTCCGCGCCTCGGAGAGCACGGCGACGAGTCAGATCAGAAGCCAGGGGGTCACCGTGCGAAACCGTAGGCCGTTGCTAGCCCCTGCAATCTTAAGCCTGGCGCTGCTCCAGATGCTTCCCGCGGCGGCACAAGCCGGGGACTCGGAGTTTCACTCACTCGTGGAGCGGATGTCCGACTACTACCAAAAGCGCCCGATGCGTTTCATGGGATGGATGAACTTCTTCGCCAACCGATTCACGCCCGGCGGCGTTAGCAACTTCCAGATGGCGATCTTTGACGGCGTCGAAGCCTCCCCGACCCATCCCAGCGAGGATTTCGAGTCTTCCCTGGCGAGCCTCGTGGGGCCGTCCTACCAGCCGTTCGTGAACGTTCACAATGTTCGCAGCGGGGAATGGACCTGCATCTACACGCGCGAGTCGGGGAAGGAGCGAATCGAAATGCTGATTATTTCCATCGACGCCAGCGATGCGGTCTTGATGAAAATGCTGCTCAAACCCGAAGCCATGCGAGAGTGGGTGGATGATCCCCTGGAAAGAGGTCGAGACGCCCGGCGCGGGGCTCAGGAGGCTCAACACAGCCAGCCGTAAGTTCCTCGCCCCTGGCCCGGCCGGAAGCTTCCCCCGAGGAAGGCGCTACGATTTCTTCGGCATATAGATGTAAACGTACAAACCGCCCACAACCGTGAGCAACACCCCCCACCACAGGGCGGGATGCAGGTTGGCGAGTACGGTCGAGGGTGGGTTTGAGAGTTCGTAAATTCCTGTAGCCAGAACGATCACACCGTAAATCAACAGAATTATCCCGACAAAAAACCAGACGGGAATCATGCGGGGACCTTCGCTCATGGAAAACCTCACGGAGCTGGCAGCTTTCAGCCGTCAGCTTTCAGCGAACCACTATGCACGTGTCATTCCGAGCGCAGCGAGGAATCTCGCACCGCGCGCTGGTCCCGACAAATCACAGCGCGATTCTTCGCTGCGCTCGGAATGACAACCAATCACACGGGACGAATCCAATGTCGAAAATCCAGAATTACCAGAAGATCCACTGGAGCACCAGAAACAACGCCAGCGAGACTCCGGCCCAAAAGATGGGGCGCTTCCAGAGGGGCAGGTGTCCCTCGCTAGGCAGTTCCGTGCAACCATAGACCAACCCTGTTAATGCCTCAACGGGCTTGGGCCGGGTCAACAAGCTGACAACGACGGTGACGATCACACACACAATCCACGACCAAAGCGCCCGATACATGTTCTCAGCCATGTCCTTAGCGTGGCTTGAAAGGGCGATGTAAGAGAGCAGGTGGGGATTTGCCCTGACGAGAGCCCACATGCCAATGGAGGAGACGGTGCCGCAGAGAAGTCCCCAAAAACCACCGGCCGGGCTGGCGCGCTTCCACAACATGCCCAGCAGTACGGTTCCCAACAAAGGCGCTATGAAGAAACTGAAAAGCGCCTGCACATAATCCATGATGCTGCCGAATCTCATCACCAGGTAAGCCGTTCCTATGCTGATCAAAACCCCCAGGATTGTGCACCACCGGCCCATTTTCACGTAGTGATCGTCAGAGGCGTTCTTTTTGATGAAACTCCGATAGAGGTCGTAGGTCCAGACCGTCGCAAAGGCGCTCGTGTTGCCTGCCATGCCTGACATAAAACCGGCAATGAGCGCCGTGATGCCCAGCCCCAGCAAGCCGGGGCCGCAGTAGCGCGCCAACATGAGGGGCAGAACCTCGTTGTAACTGTGCTGACCGGGGCCCACGGCACTCTCAGGCAGCAACTTGAAAGGCAATAGGGCCAGGCCGAGTAAGCCCGGCAGGATTACGATGAAAGGCACAGCCATCTTGAAAAACGAGCCGATGATGGGAGCAAGCTTGGCGGCGCGGATGTCCTTGGCCGCCAGGATTCGTTGCACCACCAGAAAATCCGTGGTCCAGTAGCCGAAGGAAATGACGAAGCCGAGGCCGAAGACGATTCCTGTCCAGTGGATGCCCATGGGATTGTCGGCGAAACTGCCCATGGTTCGCCAGAGGTGAGTGTAATCACCTTGGGGAAAATTCCGATGAATCCGCGCCACCACGCCGGACCAACCGCCGGTCTCAATCAAGCCCAGAATGGGAATCAACAACGCGCCCAGCCAGATCAGGAAGAACTGCAGGACCTCGTTGAAAATGGCAGAGAACAACCCTCCCAGGGACACGTACACCGCCACGGTGAGTGACGAAACCCAAATGCTGAAGTGGATGTTCCAACCCAGCACCACTTTCATCACCAGTGCCATAGCGTACATGTTGATTCCGGACATCAGGATGGTCATGAAGCTAAACATCAGGGCCGCCAGGCCGCGCGCCGATTCGCCGTAACGCAATTGCAAGTAGCCTGGGACGGAGTGCGTCTTCGAGATGTAGTAAAAGGGCATCATGACGATGCCCAGGAAAAGCATGGCGGGAATTGCGCCGATCCAATACCAGTGCGCCGCCAGGATGCCGTACTGATAGCTGGCCGCGGCCCACCCCATCAGCTCGAGCGCGCCGAGATTGGCGGAGACGAAACTCAGGCCCGCCACCCAGGCGGTCATCTCCCGGCCGGCGAGGAAGAAATCCTCACCGCGCTTCGTGTATCGCCGCAGATAAAACCCGATGCCCAGCACCATGGCGAAATAGATGGCGATGATGGTGATGTCCGGGGCGTGAAGAGAAATCAGACGATTGCCGGCTTGTGGATCCGCGGCCAGCAGGGCGGGCGAGAAGAACGGCAAGGGATAGTTCATTGACCTACCTCTTGAGCGGCGGTACGTCGCAATGACCGGAATTAGCGACTAGCGATTCACTTCAACTACTCTTTCCCGGGCTGGCCGTAAGTGGTGTGGTAGCGGTCCCACCACTTCTTGATTTCGCGCGGGGGCAAGGGCTTCGGCCTGCCCAGCAGCGAGGCGAGGTGACACGTCTTGGCAACGTCTTCGACCATCACAGCGGCTTTTAGCGCTGCGCGCGGCGTAGCTCCGAAAGCAAACACCCCGTGGTGCGCCAGGAGCACGGCGGGGGCCTTCCTACCCATGTATTTGACGATGGCTTTACCAATATGATCCGCTCGATTATCAACGTAAGGAAGGCACGGTATCTCTTCGCCGAACTCATCGGCAATGGCTGTCAGATAAACGGGCAGGGGCCGTCCCAGCAAGGCAAAACTCGTCGCATAGTTCGAGTGCGTGTGGATGACTCCGCCAATCTGCGGACAGTGCGTGTAGATGTAAAGATGGTCGGGGAGGTCAACGGAGGGGTTCCACTTGCCCTTGAGCTTGCGGCCCTCGAGGTCGGTCAGGACCATGTCCTGCGCTCGCATGCGGTCGTAATCCATGCCGCTGGGCTTGATCAGCACCACGCCCCGGTCGCGATCAATTCCACTCGCATTGCCGCTGTGCATGGTGACCAGCCCGGCACGATATACTCCAAGGTTGGCCTTCCAGACTTCCTCACGCAGTTTTTCGATTCTTGACATAGTCCGTGATTTGGCTGAATTGCAGAATCTCGGGACCAACCCCTCACCCGTCCCGCTTCCCGATGAAGTGCATCGGGACAGCGGGACACCCTCTCCCCAAGGGAGAGGGCTGTACTTTCAACCTGGTTCGCGTTACCCGGCGGCTGACGCCACGATTTCTCTGCGGAGCGCTTTGAGCCGCTTCATCACGTCGTTCACTCCCCGGCCGAAATAATCGTGCAGAATCCGAAATTCCTGATAAAGGCGATTATAGATCTTCTGGCTTTCCGGGTGCGGCCGGTATGTTTCGCTCTGCAAATGCGCCATATGCGCGGCGGCTTCGGGAATGGAATCGTAGCCTCCGGTCTGACGACCCGCCGCCGCGGCGGCGTGAATAGCCGCGCCCAGCGCGGAGCAGGTCTGAGGATGTTTTGCCACCTTGATCTCGCGCCCCAGAACGTCAGCGTAGATTTGCATTAGGAGTCTATTTTTTGCCGGCAGTCCCCCGCACGCCACAGCGTCCAGAGTGTGCAGTCCCTTGGCATCGAAGGCTTCGATAATCCGCCGAGTGCCGAAGGCCGCAGCTTCCAGCAAAGCCCGGAAAATCGCTTCCGGCGGCGTGCTGAGTGTTGCACCGATTAACAAGCCGCTCAAATCGGCATCCACGAGCACGCACCGATTGCCGTTCCACCAATCGAGCGCCAACAGCCCCGATTCCCCCGGACGCAGCGCGGCAGCTTGCTTTTCGAGCCATGCGGTGAAGGGAAGCTTCAGCTTCTTCGCCTGGCTCTTGGCGTAAGCCGGCACCGCGTGGTCGAAGAACCAGGCGAACATGTCCCCGCCCGCATATTGGCCTGCTTCGTATCCCCAGTATCCCGGCACAATGCCATCCTCGACAACTCCGCAGATCCCCTCCACGATCCGTCGCTCGCGACCCATCAGCATTTGAACGAAAGACGTGCCCATGACCATGGAGAGAGAACCGGGCTTGGTCACAGTGCTAGCAGGAATAGACGCATGCCCGTCGGCGACGCCGATCGAAACGGGAGTCCCCTCGCGAAGCCCCGTGGCTCGTGCCCAACGCGCCGCCAGTCCACCGGCGGGCGTGCCGAGAGGGTAGAACTCTGTCCCCACCTTTTCCTGAATTACGTTCTCGAGGCGGGGGTGAACGGCCCGGAAAAAATCCCGCTCCGGAAAGCCCTTGCCTTTCACCCACATGGCCTTATAGCCCGCAGTGGAGTTGTTGCGTTTTTCCTGGCCCGTCAGTTGCCAAACGATCCAGTCCGTACCCTCAATCAATCTGCTTGCGGCCTCATAAACCTCCGGGCTGTCATTGAGTATCTGCAAGACCTTGGCAAAGAACCATTCCGAGGAGTATTTGCCGCCATACATCCGAATGAATTCTTCGTCTCGTTCTCGACCGATATCATTGAGGCGATCAGCTTCCGGTTGTGCAGCGTGGTGTTTCCAGAGGATGGCCCAAGCCAGCGGTTCGCGGCGGTACTTGGGGAGGAAACAAAGCGGCGTTCCGTCCTGGGTGGTTGAGAAGACCGTGCAGGAAGTGAAGTCCGTGCCGAGGGCGATGACGTCATTCGCCTTAACTCCGGCTTGTTTGAGCGCCTTGGGGACACCCCTTTCAAGCACCAAAAAGTAGTCGCGGGGATTTTGCAGCGCGGTATCCGGCTCGAGTTGCCCGCCGCCCGGAAGTGTTTCGTCGAGCACGCCATCCGGATACGGCACAACTGCCGCCGCCATTTCCTCGCCGTCGCCAACTCGCACCACCACCACGCGGCCCGATTCCGTGCCAAAATCGATTCCGATGACATACTTATCCGTAGTCATTGGTGATTAGAAGCTATCAGCTCTCAGCAGTTAGTTGTCCGTTGTCAGTCGTCCGTTGTGATTTGCTTCTGGATTCTTGCTTCTTGCTTCTGGCTCCTGCTCGTCACTCGTCACTGCTCTTCCACGATTTCTCGTTTCAGCGTCTTCAAACGCTTCATGACGTCGTTGCCGCCGCGACCGAAATAGTCGTGCAGTGTCTGGTATTCCTTGAAGAGCCGATTGTACACGGCGTGGTTCTGGGCTTTCGGCCGGTACGTCAGTTTCTGCACGTGCGCCATGTATTTTGCGGCTTCCGTGATGGTATCGTAGCCGCCTCCGGCGCGCCCGGCAGCCACCGCCCCGTGCATGGCGGCGCCCAGGGCCGAGCAAGTCTGAAGCTGCTCGGCCAGCTTGATCTCGCGTCCGGTCACATCGGCGTAGATTTGCATGAGCAGTTTGTTCTTTTCCGGCAAGCCTCCGCAGGCCACCAGGTTTTTCACTTCCACGCCCTTTGATTCAAAAGCCTCGACGATGGTCCGCGTGCCAAAGGCCGTGGCTTCGATCAAGGCACGATAGATCTCTTCCGCCTTAGTCGCTAGGGTCAATCCCACCAGGAGTCCGGTCAGGTCAACATCCACCAGCACAGACCGATTGCCATTCCACCAATCAAGCGCCAGCAGTCCCGACTCGCCCGGCTTTAGGGCGGCGGCGCGCTTCTCGAGTACGGCGGCGAAGGGGATCTTCAGCTTGCGTGCTTCCTGGTGGATATAATCGGGCACGCCACGCTCGAAGAACCAGGCGAAGATATCGCCCACGGCCGACTGCCCTGCCTCGAATCCCCACAGGCCGGGAACGATTCCATCCTCTACCGTGCCGCACATGCCCTCCACCATCTGTCGTCCCGTGCCCAGCACCATGTGGCAGATGGATGTCCCCATGATCATTACCAGGGAACCGGGTTGGGTGACCGTACAAGCGGGCACGGCGACGTGTGCATCGACGTTACCTACCGAGACAGGGGTACCCTCCCTAAGCCCTGTCTTTCGTGCCCAGAAGGCGGTAAGCTCTCCCGCCTTCTGGCCGAGCGGGCAATAGTCCGTTCCCACCTTCGCCTCGATGACGTTTTCCAGTCGCGGGTGTAAGGTGCTGAAAAACTCGTCGGAAGGAAATCCCTTGCCATTGATCCACATGCCCTTATAACCGGCCGTGCAGGTGTTCCTTTTCTCTGCTCCCGTCAACTGCCAGACAATCCAGTCGGCGCCTTCGATGAACCGGTCCGCGGCGTCGTAAATCTCTTCGTCCTCATTGAGGACTTGCAGCACCTTGGAGAAAAACCATTCAGAAGAATACTTCCCGCCGTAAATCTGGATGAAGTCTTCGTTTCGTTCCCGCCCCACTTCGTTGATCCGGTTCGCCTCCGGTTGCGCGGCATGATGTTTCCATAACTTCACCCAGGCATGTGGGCGCTTGCTGTATTGCGAAATGAAGCTGAGGGGCGTCCCGTCGCTTTTGACAGGTAGTGGCGTCGACGCCGTGAAGTCTGTGCCTATTCCGATCACGTTTTCGCCCTTGACCGCCGCAGCTTTCAGGGCCTTAGGAACTCCCTTTTCGATCACCAAAAGGTAATCGCGGGGGTTTTGCAAGGCCCAATCCGGCCCCAGGCGCGGGCCCCCCGGCAGCTTCTCGTCGATCACTCCATCAAGGTAGGGGACCACCGCAGAGGCGATCTCCTCACCGTTGCGGACCCGGATGACCACCACGCGCCCCGATTCCGTTCCGTAGTCGATTCCCAGCGCGAATTTTTCATTGGACATAGAATCCTCACATTGAAACCTCATCGAGCGGGCCGCCGGGGCCATGCCGGCGCGCACGAAGTACGAGGGGCCGGCGGCGTTCCCAGCGGCCTCAGCAGAAAAAACGCTTAATGTAAGCGCTTACCGTACGGGATTCTTCAGTCTCTGTCAAGTGTGGCGAGATCGTTGTGGGCAATGATGAAGTGCAGCCGTCGATGCTGAAGATCTGGGTAGCCGCTAGCGCCTGCCCTAAATGGGTGCGAGGCCCAGTTGGTCCGCGATGCTGCGCATGGCTTCAATGCAGAAGGCGATGTGGTCGTCAAGAGGCACACCCAGTTCCTGAGCGCTGTTGATAATATCCTCGCGGCTTACGGAGCGGGCGAAGGCTTTGTCTTTCATCCGCTTGCGAACCGATTTGGCCTCGAGGGTGGCAATCCTGTCGGGCCGCACCAAGGAGCACGCCGTAATGAATCCAGCGAGTTCGTCACACGCGAAGAGAACTTTGGCCAGAAGAGTATCGCGCGGAACGCCTGTATAATCAGCGTGTCCGAGGATGGCACGACGGATTTCCTCGGAAACACCTCTCTCTTTCAGGATCTCGCTTCCCATCAGCGGGTGATCGGGCGCGTTCGGGTATACTTCGTAGTCGAAGTCGTGGATCAGGCCCACGACGCTCCATTTTCCCTCGTCCTCGCCGAACTTCCGAGCATAGGCACGTACACACGCCTCCACAGCCAGCGCATGCTTCCGTAAGTTCTCGTTCTTGGTGTACTCGCAGAGAAGATTCCAGGCTTCTTGGCGATCCATCCAGTGTCACTCCCATGGCAGTCACATGTCATTCCGAGTGTACACGGAGATGACGTAGAGCCGGAGCGGCGCACATGCATGAACCAATGCACGCACCACCAGGGCAGCTCTGACTGTAAACTGTCGACTGTCGACTGTTAACTTCTCAGAAAATGTACTTCAACCCTAACTGAATCTGCCTGGGCGGCTTATTGCCGTATTCATTTGCCGACTGCACGACGCCGAGCGCCGACGTGTCGAAGGTTCGGCCAGGAATATCAAAGTGCGGAATATTGAAAAGGTTAAAGAACTCGAAGCGGATTTCGAGTCTTCGGCCTTCGTGCCGGAACGGGATTTCCTTCAGCATCGAAAAGTCGAGGTTGTTGAGTCCTGGTCCGATCAAGGCGTTTCTACCCTCAGTCCCCAGAAGGGGGTTCAGGGGACTCGAAAAGGCACAGGGATTGAACCAGTCGTTCGGCGTATGAACCTGAGTGGGGCCCGAGCAACCCGGGTTGGCTGCCACGGCGCCGCCTTTATTGGCGGCTCCCACCATATCCGGCCGGTAGGGGACACCGAACGAGGTAATGGATGTTCCCGCCATTGACGCAGGCATGTTCACCGTAAAAGGACTGCCGGTTTGCATGGTGGCAATTCCTGCGGTTTGCCAGGAACCAAAGATGTGATTGAAGAAGCCGGGATTGCTCAGCCACTTTCGCCCCTGCCCAAACGGCAGGTCATAGAGGTAACTCAGGACGAAGCGCTGTTCAACCTGGAAGTCGGAAAGCCCGCGGTCAAGACGAAAGTCGTACGAGTCTTGCGGAACGCCCGAACCAACGCTGCCGCTGAAAACAGCGGAGTCGTCGTCGATCGATCGCGACCAGGTGTAAGCGGCAAGGAAAGCCATACCCTCCCTGACGCGCTTCTCGGACCTAAACTGCAAAGCATTGTAAATGCTGTTGGCGCGGGACTCCACCGCCAAGATGGAGTTAAACGCCGGGTAAGGAGTAACCTGAGTGAATGGGTTCTCTTCATTCATGTCGCGGGTGGCGGGAAGATGCGTTCCCTTGGTGCCCACGTAGGCCAAGTCAATCATCCAGTTCGGTTGAACTTCGTACTGAAGGTCTGCGTTCCAGTCGAGCATCGAGGCGTCGCGGAACTTGGGGGATACAAAATTGGCCTGCGGTTCGGACAATCCGGTCTGGTTCAAGATATCCTGAATGACCAGGCTGCCAGTCGAGTTCTGGAGCAGGGCGGAGATATCCACAAACGGAGGATTGAAGCGCGGCAGTATGTTGAGATTGAGGATACTCTCATCATAGAAGATGCCAAAGGCGGAGCGAACAACGAAGCGTTCCGTCTTCAAAGGCCGCCACGCGAATCCGATTCGTGGAGCAAAATCGCGCAGGTTCTTCCCATAGGTAGCCCGGGGAATCCCGCCTGTGCCGGCCTGAATGAAGGCGCAATTAGGGTACCCTGGAGCCAGGGCGTTGCAGGTTTGCGGATCGACATTCAAATCCGGGACGCTGAAGCGGTTGTGGATCTCAACGGGAGGGCTATTGAATTCCCATCTCAGGCCGACATTCAGGGTGAATCGCGGCAGAACGCGAATATCGTCTTGCACATAGACGCCGAGGCCGGTGGTGCGCAGTCCATTATTGGTATTGCCCGTTTCGGTCACGACGTAATCGGGAACTCCGGCCATGAGCTGCGCCAAGGCCCCGACTTGCGGCGGGCAGTTGGCGATTCCGCCCGGGCAGATATCCGCTGCCTGGGGCGGCAACACGGGCGCCAAAGCTTGCGCTAGACCCATCGCGGTTTCGCCCTCGAAGAACCAATCCCCGCGGGAAATGAAGTCTAGGTAGGAATTCAACTGGAAACGGCGAACGTCCGTTCCGAACTTGAATTGGTGGCGTCCGGTGTTCCAGGCAAGATTATCGGCAAATTCGTAGGTATTGTCGTGCCGGTCCTGGGGGTAGTTCACAGGCTCGCCAATACCGTCGTAGCCGTAAATGTTGATGTTGGGGTATCCCCAGTCCACTGGATTCGCAGACGTGGTCGGAAATCCCAATAGCTGGCTCACGTTGATGCCGGAGTCCTGCTGAAAGTCGGCCGCACGCAGGCGATTGAAACCCAACCGGGCTTCGTTGATCCAATGCGGGTTAAAGACGTGAGTCCAGGTAAAGCCGGCGTTCTGTCCTCGGTTAACGGCAGTGACGCCGTATCCAGGCAGGTTGGTAAAAGCGTTGACGGGATCAAAAGGATTGAAATTGTTCTCGTTAAACAGCGAGTAGTGAGCAGAAAAGGTGTCGTGAGCACCCGTCTGGCGGTCCAGCTTGATGGTCGCCAGGTCGAAGGTGTTTTGAATCACCGGAGCGGAAACGAAGGTGTTGGAATCGGCCAGGTTCGGCACGGCGACGTTGGCGGGTGGAATCAGGTTGAGCGCGGCCAGGCCCGCGGGATTCGGTTGGTAACCGACGCTCTCCATTATGCCGAAGAAGGCCTGGGCCTCTGCCAGGTCTTGGGCTTGCGATGGCACGGTCGCTTCCCGCGTGGTTGCCTGACGAAGGCGCAGCCCTTCGTAGGAAAGGAAGAAGAAGGTCTTATCCTTTTGGATCGGGCCGCCCAACGTACCGCCAAACTGGTTGCGATCAAGACGAGGTATGGGCCCGCAGGTCCCCTGAATGGAATCGGGTGTGCAATCGGGCTGATCGAAGAAATTCTTGGCGTCCAGGTGGCGGTTACGAACAAAATCAAACCCGCTCCCGTGGAACTGATTTGTGCCGCTCTTCAGTATCACATTGATTTGGGCTCCGCTGCTGCGCCCGAATTCAGCCGAGTAATCACTGGATTGCACCTTAAATTCCTGGATAGCATCAACGGAGGGAAGCACGCTGTATTGATTGATGTATAAGTCGTTGTTGTCGACGCCGTCGAGCAGGAAATCGTTCGACTGCTCGCGCGCGCCGTTGACGCTGATGGCGCCTCCCTGGGTGGAATTCTGCGAGCCTTGCACGGGCATTTGGCCGCCCGGGACGAGCAGGGCAAAAGTGAGGAAATTCCTTTCGTTCAGGGGCAACTCGCTCACTTGTTTGCGCTCGATGACCTGACCCAGCGTCGAGGTGTCGGTCTGAACTAGCGGTACCACCTCGTTGACTACGACTTGCTCGCTTGGCTGGCCGATTTGCAGCATAAAATCCGCGCGCACCGTCTGGTCGACGTCCAGGTTGATGTCGCTATGGACACTCAGCCGGAACCCGGCCTTTTCCGCCGTGACCTCGTACACGCCCGGAGGCAGAAGCGGGACGCTGAAGTCTCCGGCATCGTTGGTCAACACTACGCGGGTAGCGTTTGTCCCTTGGTTGCGAACTGTGACCTGCGCTTTCGGAATTACCGCTTCGCTGGGATCGCTGACCGTCCCAACGATTGTCCCTGTAGGCCCAACGGCGAGCCCCGGCCCTGATACCAGGCATGCCAGGCAGAGGGCGAGGACCAAACGTCTAAGAAACATAATTCCGCTCCTCATGATTAATTCGCAATGCAAACAACCACTGATCCGTAATCCGGTTGGATGCCCCGGACGCATTCGCCCGTTGCAATAACTTAACACGATTGTCCATTTTTGTAACCCCCCGGCTGCCCAGCCGATGCTCAGACCTGTTGTCCGCCCGCAACCAATTGTGACGCGGCTAGACTCACTTACGTCAATCGAAAGCAATACGAGGAGCGCATGCGCAAGCGCCCCTACCAGATCAAACCAGCTTAAAAGGGTTTGCCGACGGGGTTTAGGCGTAGCGAATCTGGACTTTGGCGTGCAGAGGAATCAAGGTGTAATCAAATTCCGTCAAACCTTCATCTTTCTCAGTAATCACTAAAAGGTATTTCCCGATTTTAGCAATAAGGCCGGTAGACGTAATCTTCGAACCAATGTATTGTCCGCCTTGACGCATGGCATCGAAGTCAGGCAATTTGTCGCGACTGGCCCCGTGCGCGTCTTCCCAATCGACTTCTCCGTGCCGGAATCGTACTCCGTTGATCACAATGCCCTTCGGCTTTGGCATATTTCGCTCCCTGAATTTGCCCTCGCAAGGCGGCAGGGCCCCTTGGAGTTCCAGAATGCAAGGCTACAAGGCATTGGCAAAGCTTGCAAGCCCTTTGTTTTCGGGATGGTGTCCAAGTCTGAAAGTAGCGCCGACCTCCCGAGCCTGCCCTGAGCGAAGCGAAGGGTCGGCAACTGCCCCGACAGGTTGGGGCACTACGAGTTAAACTACAACACCACCATTTTCGGCACCTGTTAACTAGCATAGCTCGACATCCAATTCGCGGCCAAATACCTGACGGAAATAAGCCTCTTCTTTGCTCAGCATCCAGACTTCAAGGTCGGCGTTGTCCCTGGCCTTGAGTTTAAGCATGACGCGCCCGCGATACACTTCCGCAGTCAGATTGATAATGCTGCCAGGGCTGCCATGGCTCATCGCTTTGGCGAGGCGCAAGAGCGCCGCGGCCTGAGGAACAAGTTCCTCGTCAGCTTTATCCAGGGCCTTCATCGGGCCGTCGGCCGGAGTGGGGAGGGTCTTCCCGAGATAGCGCGCGATGGCGGCGATGCTCAGCCGTTGTTGGGGGGTGAAGCCGAAGATCTCTGAGTTGGCGATCAAGTAATAGGTGTGCCGGTGGCGTCCGCTCCGGTTAATAAACGTGCCCACTTCGTGCAACATCGCGGCCGCGGAGAGCCAGCTCGCATAGTCGGGCGGCAGCGCGTGCACCCGGCGCAGTTGGTGAAAGAGTTGGTCTGCCAGGCGGCGGACTTCCTCCGCCGTTTTGAGGTCAACGCCGTACCGCTTGCACATGGCGAGCAGGGCGTCGCGCCGTTCTGCCTCGACTTGCTTGCGCGGTATCGTAGCTCGGTCGTGATCAGCGAGCATTTGAGCCAGCAGTCCATCCCGAAGCCCCAAGGGCGAATAACGGAAGCCGGGCAGATTGCAGCGTTCCATAAGCTCGGCAAAGACGAAGGCGCCCGCCACAATGATCTCTGCCCGGCGAGGCCCGATTCCCGGCACTTTACCCCGGCCCTTCGCATCCAGTCGCGCCAAGCGATGCGCAAGGCTCAGCACGGCGGCGCGTGAGATGTGCCCAGCCCTGGCCCTAAAATCTTGGGGCTCGGCCACCTGGGCCGCGTCGGAGAGTGCCGCGGCAGTCCCTGAAGTGGCGACCACGTTTCTCAGCTTGGCGCGTGCAAGACGCTTGTGGACACCCTCCAACTCCTCCCCAATGCTTCTCCGGAGCCTCTGGATTTCCACCGCGCGGGGAGGATCATGGGGAAGGAATTCGCCGGTCAGGCGTACCGCACCCAAGGGCAGGCTAACCATCTCACGAATGTGCCCTTGGTCCGAGAGCGTCAATTCGCAACTCCCTCCCCCGAGGTCGACGAGCAGAGCGCGGGAGCCGCCAAGCGCCGTGTTTGCAAGAACTCCCAGGTGAATCAGGCGCCCCTCTTCCAGCCCGGAGATCGTCTCCACTTTCCAACCGGTTGCAGAATGTACCCAGGCAATAAACGCCGCCGAGTTAGGCGCATCCCGGAGAGCGCTGGTCGCAACCACGCGTACCTGGTCGACGCCGAAGTCTTGGACTTGGCGGTAGAAGCGCCGCAGCACCTTCACCGTGTCCTCCATGGCCTCCGGTGAAAGGGTTCCGAAACGGAACGCGGATTCGCCCAGGCGCGTCACTACGCGGTCTTCGTGAATTGTTTCAAGACGGTGGCGAATGACTCTCGCTATCTTGATGCGCACTGAATTGGAGCCAATGTCGACCGCAGCAAATATCCGCATGTTCGAACGCCCAGTGTCATCCTGAGGAGTCCCGGTCTGATGGTGACGACGAAGGATCCCCGTAGTTGGCTGGTTTTGAACTGCCGAGATTCTCCGCTTCGCTCAGAATGACATGATCCGAGGGGCTCTCAGCCAATTTCAGACATCTCGCGGGGTTAGACCCAGCTTCCGCATCTTGGATTGCAGGGTGGTTCGCTTCAAGCCAAGCCGGGTGGCGGCGCCACGCGGCCCGCCCACCACCCCATTCGTCTCCCGCAGCACTCGACCGATGTGCTCACGCTCCGCCGACTCCAAACTGAGATTGGAAGGAGTTTCGGAGGGCTGTTTCAGCTCCGCCACGGGCACACGCAACTCGGGCCCGGGTGAAAGAATCACCGCCCGCTCGATCAGGTTTTCGAGTTCCCGCACATTGCCGGGCCAGTGGTAGCGCGCCAAGGCGTCCATTTCCTCGGCCGAAATGGTTTCAATGCGGCGGTCCATCTGTCGCGCATATTTCTGCACGAAGTAGCGCACCAGCAGCGGGATATCCTCGCGGCGCTCGCGGAGGGGTGGAATCTGGATAGGGAAAACATTCAGGCGATAGTAAAGGTCGCTGCGAAACAGTCCCTCCTCAACCATCTGAGCGAGGTTGCGGTTGGTCGCAGCCACCACTCGAGCGTCAACTCGGATGGTGCGGGTTCCCCCCAGGCGCTCAAACTCTTTTTCCTGCAAAACACGCAGGAGCTTGGGCTGAAGTTCAAGAGGAATATCGCCGACTTCGTCGAGAAACAGGGAGCCGCGATGCGCCAGCTCAAAGCGGCCGATCTTCTGCGCGATGGCGCCGGTAAAGGCGCCCTTCTCGTGGCCGAACAGCTCGCTCTCGAGCAGGCCGGTGGGGATGGCCGCGCAGTTGATCTTCACGAACGTGCCTTCCCGCCGCCGGCTCAGGTCGTGGATGGCGCGAGCGATGACCTCTTTGCCGGTTCCTGTTTCACCGAGAACCAGCGCCGTCGAATCCGTAGGCGCAACGGTCTCCGCCTGGCTCAGCGCCCGCTTGAGCGCCGTGCTTTCGCCCACCACCTCTTCGAAGTTGTGATCCGTGCGGATCTCTTCCTCCAGATAGAGTTTTTCCTCCGCCAACTTATTCTTCAACTCCGCGATCTCGCGGTAAGCCAGCGCGTTTTCCACCGCAATGGCGATCTGGTTAGCCACCTGCGCCAGGAGACTAATGTCATCCGGTTGGAAGGCGTCGTCGGCAAGCGCGCCCACGGCCAGGACCCCAACGTCTCGGGTGGAAGTGAAAAGCGGGAGCACGCAGGTGCATTTCAAGCCTTCGGCAGCGGCCAAGGCGCCAATAGAGGACTTGAAGCGCTCTACGTTTGACGCGTCGACAAGCAACGGTTTGCGCGTGGCGAACACCTCGCCGCCGGCGGAACCCTCCAGCGGAACAGCCATTTCTTCCTGGATGAACCCTTTGCTCTCCGGGAAATCCAATGCGGTAAGGCGCATCTCGGATCTGGCCGGATCATAGAGAGCCAGAGCGGTGTAGTCGTGGCGGATCACTCGACTCAAGCAAGCCGAGATTTGCTTCAGGAGTTCGCGCAGGTCGAGATTGGAGACCAGGGCGTTATTGACTTCCAGGAGCAACCGCAAACGGTCGCGTTCACGCGAGAGCTGCTCTTGGTAAACCTGAGCATCCAGAAAATTCAGGGCGTTATCGACGGCCACGGCGACTTGCGCCGCCACCTGCCGCAGGAACTCCAGATCAGCTTCGTCGTAAGCCCCTTTCTGCATCGACCCGAAGGCCAAGGCGCCCACGCGCCGCTGGGCGGTGGTGAGTGGAAGCAGGCAGAGCGATTTCATGCCTTCCTTGCGTAACAACTCCACGTTGTGGGGAAAGCGCGTCTCAGATTCCAGGTCGCTAACCACCAGCGCTTTCTGCTGTTTCCAGACTATCTCCTGCGTGGCCTCTTCGATGGGGAATTCGAAACCTTCCTTCACCTCCGTGGGCAGCGAGCTCTCCAAAACGTGGATCCGTACCGTGTTCCGATCCGAGTCTGGCAGGGTCAGGCCGATGAAGTCGAAGGCAACCAGCCGATGAAGTCGTTCAGCAATGGCATGAAAGAGCGCCGGCAGGTCGCGATGCGTGGCAATAGACTCAGAAATCTCAAGCAAGGCGCGATACTGTTCGACGGCGGAGGCCCTCTCGGCTTGTCTCTCGGCTACTTCATCCATGGATTGGAGCTTAGCATTGTGACACAGCCGGGCTCAAGTAGCGTCATGCGCTGGAGGACGTCGCGCGGGCGCGACGGCTGCGCCACGGTTCGCGGGCGAAAGCTCACGGAGCAGGGCTTCGCGCGTCTAAACAAAATGAGCACCTGATGCGTATAATCGATAAGAAGCCCGTGCCAAAAAAGGAGAATGTGTTTATGAAGTCAAGCCGTCGGCTCCCCATGAGCATTCTGATCGTCGCTGTTTTGTCTTTGTACGTCCCCGCCGCCGCTCGCGCCGCGGAGGGACACTTTGCCCGCACCCTGCAAGTCTCCGGCCCGGTCGACCTCGAGGTCCAGACGGGCTCTGGAACCGTCGACGTGCGCACCGGTGACAGTTCCACCGTGCGCATCACCGGCACGATCCGATCTTCAAACGGCTGGTTCGATAGTTCGGATGCAGAAAGCAAGATCCGGTACCTGGAAAGTAATCCGCCGATTGAGCAACACGGCAATCTCATCAAGATCGGTCACGTTGAAAATCACGAAATGGAGCACAACATCTCCATTAGCTACGAGATTGTAGTGCCCACTGAGACCCGCCTGCGCTCCAACACAGGTTCCGGGGAACAGAGTATAAACGGCCTGCGCGGCCCCGTGGAAGCCTCTTCGGGCTCCGGTCACCTCCGCCTGACCAACATAGGAGACGAGGTCAGGGTTTCGACCGGGTCTGGCCGTATTTTGGTGGATGGTGCTAAGGGAGAAGTGCACGCATCGACGGGGAGCGGCGAAATCCAGGCCACTGGCGTGGCGGGCGGCCTGCACGCCTCGACGGGCAGCGGCAGCGTCACCCTGCGGCAGACCGCGCCAGGCGATGTGGAGGTAAATACCGGCTCCGGCACGCTGCAACTCGAAGGCGTTCACGGGCACGTGCGAGCCCAGACCGCGAGCGGAAACATCGTCGTGGAAGGGGAAGGCCGGGAATCCTGGCGGCTCTCCACCGCTTCCGGCAACGTCACGGTGCGCCTGCCCAGCCAGCAAGGCTTCACGCTCCGGGCCCACACGGTTTCCGGCACCGTTCATACTCAACGAGAGATGACGGTCCAAGGCACACTGAGCAAACACGATCTGGAAGGCAAAGTCGGCGACGGCGGGTTCCTGCTGGACGTGAGCACCGTCTCAGGCAACATCCGGGTTGAGTAACCACGTCCCCTCCTCTTGTCTTCACCGCCGGGGGGTGTGGGGCTTCGAGAGAGCCATAGTATTCACCCCCCACGCCTCGGAGGTCCGAGGAATCTCGGAGGTTCACGCTTTCGGGACTTTTCCTCAGAACGGTCATCACCTATGCATCGCCGCAGATTCCTTCACGAGCTTTCAGCACAGGCCATCAGCGCGGCTTCCGCGATCATCGCTCTTCGTGATAATGCCGATGCCGTTGCTCCCGCGGACCGGCTGGCCCTATGGATTGATCCGTCCACGGCCAGGGAATGGCAGGCGCGTTGGGAGAAATTCATCCTCACCGACTCGGGCAAGAACCGTTACTGCGACACGGAAATGGCAGAGGAACTGGGCTGGCTTGTAAGCCCGTTTCTTGATGGCTTCTATTATGGCTATCTCGCCACGCACGACGCGAGATGGGTGGAGCGATTGATCGACTGGGCTGACTCCTGCATCAAGCGGGCCGTCAAGGAGCCCGACGGTTATCTCGGCTGGCCTAAAGTCAGCGACCAAACCGAGGGCTTTGAGTACGACAGCATGCTCGGCGAAGCGATGATTCTGCGCCCCATGGTCCTCACGGCCGACCAAGTCTTGAAGACGCCCGCGCTCGAAGCCAAATGGGGCGGAAAAGCTCGGAGCTATCTCGAACTGGCCGAACGCACGTTCGAGAAGTGGGACTCGCGCGATGCCTGGCGCGATTGCGGAATCTGGGTTGTCCAGTACTTCGGGATTGACCGTTCCACCGGCCGCTTTACGGAAGGTTTCGCGCGCAGAAAGTCTGAGGCTTTTTCACATCCTGACAACAAGGAAAACCTTATCGCCCTTTGGCCGATCGCCATGTCTGATGTCCTCCGCAAGCCGGTCTACCGGGAACGCTGCGAGAAGTGGTGGCAGCTCATGCGATCGCGGATGAAGACTCGCGAGGACGGGAAGTACTTTGTCTGGGACTACTGGGATCCGGCGGGGCCTTGGGACTATAAGCCGGATGGCAAAGCCAAGCACTGGGTGGGCGTGCACCCAAACGGGGGCTACTATGCCATCGACCTGGAAGGCATTGTCGCTGCCTATCAACATAACCTGGTATTCCACCGGGAGGATATTGACCGCCTCATTGCCACCAACCGCGACTTCATGTGGAATCAACAGATTTCGGGAGCCAAGTTCCAGCGCATTGACGGCGGACCTCCCGATCCCCGCTGGCAGAACTCGCCTGGCGTCCTGTGGGACGCTCTAATTCCGTACGATGAGAAGCTGCGAAAGATCTTTGTCGCCAACCATCGGCCCGATACGTGGGGCGGGTTGCGTGCCACACCCTGGTTCCTTGCTCTAACCGCGCAGCACTCGTAGGAGGACCTCTCGTGAGTGCCCAGGCTCGCCAAAGGCATCTGTGGCCGGTGTCTTGGGCGATGGCCAGGTGGCGCGCCGCATCGCCTCCGGGTCAGGATTGTCATGCCATGGTGGGCTGACTGACGATCCGACCCGACACCTCGCGGGCGGCGGCCTTCACCGCGTCCCCTAGCATGGGAGTCTTTTGCGGCGTGATCCTGCTGGTAGGGCCCGAGATGCTGATTGCCGCCACGGCAATTCCTCGCGCGTCCAGAATGGGAGCGGCAATGCAGCGGAGTCCCACAACGCTTTCTTCGTTGTCCACGGCAAATCCGGACTGGCGAATCGAATTCAGCTCGCTAGCCAACTCGAATGCGGAAGTGACTGTGTGTGGTGTGAACGTCTCGAAGCGGAGGGATTTGATGAGCCGCTCGCACTGTTCGGCCGGCTGGAATGCCAGAAGCGCCTTGCCGAGCGCGGTACGGTACACGACCGCCCTCATGCCGACATTGCTGACTAGGCGCAAGTCATGCGGGCTTTCCAGGCAATCGATATAGACTACATCGAAGCCGTCGAGCAGCGCCAGATTGACCGTTTCCTGGGTGACCCGCCAGAGCTCCCAGAGAGACTCACGCGCCATCTCCCGCAAGGGAGCTTGTACGTTGTAGTGGCTACCCAGCCGCAAGAACTTGGGTCCCAGGCTGTATCCCCCCCTTTCATCACGCCGGAGGTATTTTTCACCCCCCAGGTGAGCAAGAAGACGGAGGGCCGTGCTCTTGTTGATTCCTGCCTGGATGCTGATTTCGTGCAAAGACAAGGGGGAACGGGAGTCCTGAAGCAAATCAACAACGCGAAGTGCCTTGGTGAGGACGCCAACAGGTTTGGTTTTCCGGGGTCCGCGCATGGATGACCTCAACGAGGATTTCATATCGATTTTACTGTACAAAATCAGAAAAGGATTAAATGCACGCGAGGCGTTCAGAATGAGGTTTTGCATTCTGAAACGCCTTCCGAAATCGCCTTGCTACAAGAGCAGTATACCTCAACGCAGCTAATTTCACAATATAAAATATAGAAAGATTTCACTTGACAAAACGCCTTATGAAATCTAATCTCATCTGTCTCGGATACTGGAGTTCGTCCCTCGCATGATGAACTACCCCGGCAGTCTTACACCGGCCCAAGAGGGGATGCTTAGCGTGACTACAGTTACTTGGTTCTTGCGTCACTTAACGGCCATTTACGGTCGTCTGCGATTCAGCGTCGGTTCCAATCATTCTAAGGAGAAACACATATGAGAAAAGCGTTATACCTGCTCGTTGGTTTTGTTCTTTTGGCAGGCTCCGCGGTATGGGCGCAGGATACCGCGACCATCGTCGGCACGGTAACCGACTCCACCGGTGCGGTGATACCAGGAGCCAAAGTTACCGTCTCGAATCCCAACCGTGGGTTCGTACGCGAAGTGGCCTCGACGACCGCTGGAGAATACTCGGCGGCCAGAATACCGATCGGCGACTTTGTCATCACCGCTGAAGCGACAGGCTTCGAGAAACTCGTGCGCTCGGGGATTACCCTGGAAGCAGGCCAAACCCAGCGCGTCGACATGGCCTTAAAGGTTGGGCAGGTAACCCAACAAGTCGAGGTTGTCGGAAACGTGGCCACAGTTGAAACCGAGAACGCCACGGTCTCAGACGTTGTCACCTCGAAGCAGATCGACAACCTGGCTTTGAACGGAGAGATGGTCTTCGGGCTGGAATTCCTCGTGCCTGGGGCTGCTATCGCTGACGGCCAAGGAAGCGCCTTGGAACTGGGGCACGCGGGCGGCGAAATGAGCGTCTCCTTCAACGGCAACCGCAACGAGTACAGCCAACTCGAGTACGACGGCGGCAACAACGCCCAGGAAAGCTCCCTTGCCAACGGCGGCGGGGTAACTCCAGCGCTGGATTCCATCGCGGAATTCCGTATCTCGACTTCCAACTACGGCGCGGACGTTGGACAGCATGCGGGCGCACTGATCGAGATGGTCACCAAGGGCGGCACCAAGGACTTCCACGGCAGCGCCCACGAAGCGGTTCGCAACCAGGCTTTCGATGCCAACGACTGGTCCGCCAACCAGCAGATCAATCCTCCCGGAGGGAATGCCCCCAAGCAGCCTCTCCAGTGGAACATTTTCGGATACACCTTGGGCGGGCCCTTCTACATCCCGAAGGTCTACAACGAGAACAAGAACAAGACGTTCTTCTTCTGGTCGCAGGAGTGGGCCAGATACCGGGCGGCCACCGTCATCGACAGTGGTGCTCCCACGCAGCTCGAGCGGAACGGCGACTTCAGCCAATGCGACCCCGCGTCGGGGAACTATCTAGGAAACCAGTACCCGCAATTCACGCCGGCGAACTGCATTTTACCGACCGTCAATGGCGTGACGGTGGATAAGGTAACGCCGGTGAACAACAACGGGGCGGACTGGCTCAACGCTTATGTTCCGCTGCCCAACAGCGGTCCGACTGGGTACGTCAGCGCGCTGAAGGTGCCGACCAACTTCAGTGATACTGTAATTCGCGTGGACCAGAACCTCAGCGACAAGGCCTCGCTGTTTGTGCGCTTCTCGAGCGACACCTGGCTCAAAGAGACTGTGCCCGCGCTTTGGCAGGGAAATAGCTACGATACAACGGGCAGCAACTACAGCGTACCTGCCCGGCAGAGCGTGTTCCATTTGAATTACAACCTTAAACCCACGCTCATGAACGAATTCGTTATGAGCTACACCGACACGCCGCATACGATCTCCCCCATCGCGGGTCCGGCGAGCATCGCCAAGTCGGTGGACAAGCCCTCCGACTGGAGCGCCAGCACGTTCTTTGCGGCGAACTCGAACGTCAAGTTGATGCCGGGAATCAGCGTCAGCGGCGGAGGCCCGTTTGGTTTCGACGCGGACAACGGAAACTACCGGGGTCCCTACGATGCCGAGCCTGTCTTCAATTATCGCGACAACATAGTCTGGCTGCACGGAAACCACACTATCAAGACAGGGTTTTTCCTGGAGAAATTCCAGTTGACCGAGCAGTTCGGCTATGAAACCCAGGGCTACTACAATTTCGCCAATTCCGGCCCGCTCACTACCGGGAACGCGATGGCGGATATGTTCCTCGGCCGCATCAACAGCTACCAGGAAGGGACCTTCAACAACCACGGCGACTACACAGGAGGCTACGGAGTCGGACACTGGAGACGAACGGATTTCGAGCCCTACCTCCAGGATGATTGGAAGGTGAATCACAGGCTGACGATGAACTTCGGCGTGCGTTACTACCTGATGATTCCTCCCCATGACGTGACCAGACCTACCGTGGATTCAAGCTTTATTCCTTCACTCTACAATCCGGCTTTCGCGGCCGTGCTCGGAGCGGACGGAATCATGCATCAGAACCCGGCCACCGGCCAGATTTACGATTTCGCGGAATTCGGCAACGGCCTGGTGGAATGCGGCGCGGGCCCGGTCGCAAAGGGTTGCCAGGTTCCTTACAAAGAGAACATCGGTCCCCGGTTCGGCTTTGCCTGGGATCCTACAGGCAGGGGAAAGACTTCCATTCGGGGCGGATTCGGGATCTACTATGAGCCCGGAAATGGCAACGACTCGAATACCATCGGACTCGAAGGTAACACTCCGACCACCGTAGCCCCGCAAAGGTACAACATCAACGGTTACGAGTTTGGCTCCGGCGGTTTCGCAGGTACCGGACCACTAAATCCCGGGTCGATTCCCTACTACCAGAAAAACCCGGCTGTCCAGCAGTTTAACCTCGACGTGCAACACGAGTTCCAGGGAAACAACTTTCTGACCGTGGCCTACGTCGGCAACTTGGGACGGCATCTGGACAGGGGCCGCAACGTGGACCAGATCCCAATTCCCGTCGTTCCCAATATGACGGTTCCGGCCTTGGCCAACGTCACAGACTCGAATGGCAATCTCCTCTGCCCTAGCGGCGTGTGCAACGTGCAGAACATCCTTATCCACAACCAGTTGCCCGTCGCCTACTTCGTACCTTACCAAGGGGCTAACAGCATTAACCAGAAGGAGTTCACGGCGGTATCCAGCTACAACGCGCTGCAGCTCAACTTCCGCCATACCACCGGCTACGGGCTGACAGTGCAAGCCGCCTACACCTATTCCCACTTGCTGGACGACTCTACCGCCTACTACGCCCAAGGCGGCGGAACTACTGTGGACGCCAACTACGACCTGAGCCGGTTTAAGGGAACATCCGACCTCAATCGCACCCAGGTCCTGATGCTGAACTACATCTACGACCTCCCGTTCTTCAAGAGTTCGATGAACAAGTTCGCCAAACAAGCGCTGGGAGGCTGGCGGCTGAGTGGGATCACGGCCTTCTTTACCGGTGTTCCCATCGGCCCCATGGGTACCAACTACAACGGCAACGTTTGCGGTATTACAGGTTTGTCGTCCGGCATCGGGGGAGGCGTAACTTGCGATACGGTTGGCAAGCTTAAGGTCCAGAAGAGCGTCTACCATGACGCCACCTACGGCAACGTGGTGAGGTGGTTCGACCCCTCCGTCCTGGTGCAGCCAACGTTGGATCAATTCTACGCCAACGGCCAGCCGGGTATGTTCGGCTACGCGGGACGCAATACCTTGAGCGGCCCTGGACGCAATAACTTCGACCTCGCCCTCTTCAAGGCATTCGATACTCCGTGGTTCAACGGCGAGCACTCTTCGGTGCAATTCCGCCTGGAGACTTTCAATACCTTTAACCATCCCCAGTGGAAAGGGGTCTACTTCGGCTGCAACGGGAACCCCAATGCCGACGGTAGCCCGGCGTTTGGCCGAACCTGCGGCGGGGATGCCTTCAACGCGGGCAACGGCGAAGTCGCCGGCACCTGGGGTCCGCGTAATGTCCAACTGGGTTTGAAATTCACGTTCTAGTTTGACTCTGCACTTGCTTGAATACATTTGGGCCCTGGCTGCAAAGAAAGGCAGCCAGGGCCTTTTTCTTAGGGCCGACGTCGCAGGGGCGTCCGGTGTCCTGTGGTGCGGGCGTCTCGCCCGCTGTCGAGTGGGCAACTTGCCGACGCGCGGGAGCGGGGCGCTCCCGCGACAGCGGGCGGGACGCCCGCGCCACACACACTGTAGGGGCGTAGATTGATGCCGGAGAGCGAGAGTGTTAAACTCCACTCTCCGGGGTTCCTCGAAGCAGCATGAGAAGATTGGAGGAGCACGATCATGTCCTCGCGATTCCGGCTCGCCCGAGCATTTGCGGTCATTATGACGCTGGTCGCGCTCGGTGCTCTCAGTGTGATTCCGGCCCAAGGCCAGCGCAGGGTTCCAACAGAATCCGCCGGTTCCACCCAAGACAGCGTCACCCTCGGCGGGTCGGTGCAAGGGGACTACGGCGGAAGCGTCACGAACGGCGTGGTCGTTCACCTGGAGACCAGCGAGGGCATGAACTGTGGGGACCAACCGGTCAATACCGCGGGATATTTCGAATATATTGGTCTGGCCAAGGGCTATTACCATCTCACTGTGACGGCTCCGGGGTTCCAAACCTATCAGCAGGACCTGAGTCTCGGCACGGTCGGCGACAAACTGGTAATCAACGTACACCTTTCGCCCGCACCCACGTCGAAATCACTTCCTCCTCCTCCGTCCTCATTTACGGACAACAACGCATCCAAGAAGGCGCGTAAGGAATATCAGAAAGGAGCCGCTGCGCTGCACGGTGGGAACCTCTCCGCGGCGGAGTCGCACCTCAGGAAGGCGGTCGAAGAATATCCGTGTTACGTGCGTGCCCAAACTGATCTGGCATTGGCATTAAACCAGAAACAGCAGTTCTCGGGCTCCGAAGCGGCGCTCAGGAAGGCCATGGAATGCGACCCGGACTACCTGGACACGTACAACGAACTTGGTCAGCTCTACTTCAACGAGAAAAAGTACGCGGAGAGCCAAGCGGTTCTTCAGGAAGGCTTGCGACGCTCACCGCAGTCCTGGCAGTTCTACTTTCAAATCGGAGCGGATGATTACCACTTGGGGAAATACGCCGCCGCAGAGCAGGAGTTCTTAAAGGCGGAATCGCTCAATGCCTCGCTCCCCGCAGAAGTTCATGTGAGGCTGGCTGACGTGTACCTGAAGCAAAGCGCTTATACCAAAGCCTACGCTGAAATGCAGGCCTACCTGCGCGCAGAGCCCAATGGCCTTTACGCGGCGAAGGTCCGCAGCTTAATGCACCAAATGGAATCCGACCGAGCCGTCCCGTCGGCCCAGCCTGCCACAGCGCAGTCCTCCCGCCCGTGAAACCTTGGAGGAGTGACCGTTATGGGCGCCCGCGTGCGCCCAGCAATGTCCCTATGCGACTCGTAATGCCGGCCGCTACCCTCACCTTCGCAGTTCCGCACATTTGTGAGGGGAAGTTGACCTCCCTATCGGTCTAACCTCTTATCCATCAAAGCAGGCTTTGCAGAAAGCCGTTGTAGTGCCGACCTACCCTCTTTACAAACGCTGAAGGAAGCTGTCAGGATGCGCGCTGACGATGTTTCAGCGCAGCAAACGGCGATGCAAGGACGGCAAGGAACACCGCTACTGGAGTGTCGTGGAGAACCGTCGGGTGCGTTCGGGGCGGGTGGTGCAGCGGCAGGTTTTGTTTTTAGGAGAGATCAATGACCGCCAACAGGGGGCATGGCGACAGACGTTGGAGGTATTTGATGAAGCCGAGCAGCGGGCCCGCACGCTGAGCTTGTTTCCAGAAGATCGTGCGATCCCCGCCGACGCGCTGGATGGCGTGCAGGTGAAGTTGCGGGAGATGGAGTTGCGGCGGCCGCGGGCCTTTGGCAACTACTGGCTGGGCTGCGAGCTGTGGCAGCAGTTGGGACTGGGGGCGTTTTGGGGAGGGCGGCTGGAGGTCGGTC